>Ga0310039_10000013_pt1 | contig 281999 bp, 229 predicted proteins | sample Sb_taG_4_FD_200460 | JGI IMG/M metagenome (GOLD analysis project Ga0310039, IMG submission 200460) | Peat soil microbial communities from Weissenstadt, Germany - Sb_50d_6_BS metaG (v2) (version 2) | ecosystem: Environmental > Terrestrial > Soil > Wetlands > Peat | place: Germany: Weissenstadt...
GGATGAGGAAGGTCAAGCTGCGCGGGCTAGAAAAAGTGAGTTGGTTATTCCAGTACGCGGTAGCGGCATACAATCTATGGCGAATCCCACGACTAAGGCCGGCGGGAGCGTAGTGCACAGCGGCGGATGGTGCCGAGTGCGCAGCTTGGAGAGCCAACCAGGCCTCGCGAGAATGTCCCATCCACGCGAAAACTCGAATCGGAATGCCTGTGGACGGGCTATTTCAACAAGTTCCTAGGGATTTGCTAGACTCATTCTAGGAGATCTCTATGCCTACACTTTACGTGGAGAATGTCCCGGACGATCTCTACCAAGCTCTCCGCGAGCGTGCGGACAAGCATCGCAAATCGATGGCCGCCGAGGTGCTATCTCTTCTCGAGGAGAACGTTCCCACAGCCGCCGAACTCAAACGCCGCAAGGCGTCCTTTCGCCGGATCCTGCAGATCAGAAAGGCGGCCAAAACGGGCGCTTTCCCTACCGCTGAGGAGATGCAGCGAGAGGACCGGGCCCGGTGACGGCCGTGGTTGCCGATGCCAGCGTGCTGTTCAAATGTTTCTTTCGGCAAGAGCCGCTCGCAGAGCACGCCATTGAGCTCCTGCAGCGCAATGCAGCCGGCGAACTCCGGGTAGTCGTTCCAGATCTCTTCTGGCCGGAATTCGGCAACATTCTCTGGAAAGCCGTGCGTCTGGGCCGCTGCTCTCACGAATCCGCAGTTGCGTCGATCTCCGAAATGCGGACGCAAGAACTGGCGACGCTTGCTTCCTACGAGCTGATCCACGACGCCTTCGCCATCGCCACGCGCTTCCAACGTTCCATGTACGACAGCGTATATGTTGCACTCGCCGTTTCTCTTCGAACACATCTCGTGACTGCCGACGAGCGCCTCGCCAACGCTCTCGCGCCACACCTGCCCGTCAAATGGCTCGGGACATCGTAGGTCCCATCAGCCTTCTTTGTGTAGAATCAAGACTCCTGCATGACCGCCTCGTCTGCCGTGCAAGTCCGTCTCACGTTCGTGCAGTGGGTCGTGCTTGGGCTGCTAGTCATTTCCATCGGCGTCAACTACATCGACCGTGGCACTCTGGCCGTAGCCTCGCCGTTCCTGATCGCGGAGCTGCATCTCACCAAGACCCAGCTCGGTACTCTCTTCTCCACTTTTTTCTGGACATATGCCGCGTTTCAGCTGGCTGCCGGATGGCTGGTAGACCGCTACGACGTGCGCTTTGTACTCGGCGCCGGATTTCTCATCTGGTCCGCGGCGACGTTGCTCACCGGACTAGCAAATTCCTTCACCGCCATTTTCGTTCTGCGCTTGCTACTCGGAATGGGTGAGTCCGTCGCCTATCCGTCCTATTCGCGTATCCTCGCACGTGGCTTTCCCGAGGGCCAGCGCGGCATCGCAAACGCGCTGATCGATGCCGGTTCCAAATGCGGCCCTGCTCTCGGCGTGTTCATCGGAGGTCTGGTAGTCGGCCACTTTGGATGGCGGGCGCTGTTTCTCGTCCTTGGATTCGGAGGCTTGCTCTGGCTGATCCCTTGGGGTATCTGGGGTCCCCATCCCGCCACGGTGGAACTACCGCGTAATGGGGATTGCCCCGGCATCCTTGAAATCCTGGCCAAACGCAGCGCATGGGGAACGTTTTTAGGACTCTTCTGCGTGAACTACGCCTGGTACTTTCTGGTATTTTGGCTGCCGCCCTACCTCGTGATGGAGCGGCACTTCACCGCGAACATGATGGCGGTGTTCGGCTCCATGCCATTCTGGGGCCTTGCACTATCGTCGGCGACGTGCGGATGGGCATCCGACCGTTGGATCGCTCGCGGTGGAAGCCCTACGCGCGTGCGGAAAACCTTCATGGCCACCGGCATGCTGCTCAGCACTATGATTCTCTCCGTGGCGATCGTTCATGATGCAACCACGTCGATGGTGCTGCTGGTCATAACCAGCCTATGCTTCGGCTTGTTCACGTCCAACCTCTGGGCCATCACCCAAACGCTCGCGGGCCCTGAAGCTGCAGGCAAATGGACCGGATGGCAGAACATGTTCGGAAATTTCGCCGGCATCTTCGGCCCTTGGTTTACCGGAAAAATAGTCGACGCTACCGGCCAGTTCCTGTTAGCGTTTGTGGCCGTCTGCGCAGCCCTGATCATCGGCGCCTTCGCCTTCACCGTGATTGTCGGCGAGCTCAAGCCGGTCGAGTGGCGCGCGCGCTGAACTCTGCGTCTCCGCGCCTCCGCAGTGAAGTCTTCGAAATACCTGCTACCATCCGTAATTGGCCCGCGCACACTGCTATGGCGAAGTTCAAACCCGTCAGACCGAAAAAGGCGAAAACTCCCCAGGTGCAAGGTGGCTTGCCTTGCGTCATTCTGCTCTTCGTGGGGATCGCGATCCTGTTCGTCGTCATGTTCCTGGTGCTCAAATATGCGAACGGATAACCGGCGGCTCGATCAGATGCGGCCGGTTGAGATCCAGACCGGTTATCTGAAAACGGCGGAAGGCTCCGCGCTCATCACCGTGGGAAACACGCGCGTCCTCTGCGCCGCCTCCATCGAAGACGGTGTGCCGCAGTTCCTGCGCGGCACCGGCAAAGGCTGGGTCACCGCTGAGTATGCCATGCTGCCCCGCGCCACGCTCAAGCGCACGCCGCGCGAAGTCTCAAAAGGCAAACCGTCCGGCCGTACACACGAAATCCAGCGTCTGATCGGCCGCTCGCTGCGTGCCGTGGTCGATCTCGACGCCCTCGGCGAGCGCTCCGTTCTCGTCGATTGCGACGTCATCCAGGCTGATGGCGGTACGCGCACGGCTTCCATCACCGGCGCATACGTTGCTCTCGCCATCGCCGTCGGTCAGCTTGTTCAGTTCGGCGCACTGAAGAAATCCCCGCTGGTCGATTTAGTTGCCGCCACAAGCGTTGGCATTGTTGGCGGCGATCCCATGATCGATCTCGACTATGAAGAGGATTCGCGCGCCGATGTCGACATGAACCTGGTCATGACCGGCGCGGGCAAATTCGTCGAAGTGCAGGCCACCGCCGAGCATCACCCATTCGACGACGCGCAGTTGAGCCGCCTGGTCGAACTGGCGCGCGCCGGAATCCGCGAACTCGTCGAAATGCAGAAGCGGGCAATCCAATCGCGGTGACGGTCTATTGCGCCACGGGTAATCCCGGCAAACTGCGCGAATTCTGCCTTGCCGCGCAGCAGTTCAGTGTCGACATTCAGGAACTGCCCGGTCTGGCGAATCTTCCACCGTGCGAAGAAACCGGCTGCACGTTCCAAGACAACGCCATCCTGAAGGCCAAATACTATGGCGAGCATGCTCCCGGCTTGTTGTTCGCGGATGACTCGGGCCTGGAAGTGGACGCGCTGGATGGTGCGCCCGGCGTGCTTTCAGCCCGCTACGCCGGCCCCGGCGCAACCGACGCGCTGAACAACACGTTGCTCATCGGAAATATGCGCGGCCGTGAGAACCGCCGGGCCCGTTTCCTTTGCGTGATTGCTCTTGCCGACCGCGGCAAATTGCTTCGCACGTTTCGCGGCACAGTTGAAGGTGAAATCTTGGAAGCGCCGCGCGGCGCTGGCGGCTTTGGGTACGATCCGCTGTTCTACTACCCGCACTACGGCCGCGCTTTCGGCGAAGTTTCCGCGGAAGAAAAAATGGCCGTGAGCCACCGCGGAAAAGCGCTCACGGCCTTATTTCGGTATCTTTCCGATTCCCCACGCAGGCGCTGATACTGGGCTGCGCCCGGAGCAAGCGGTTTCTCGGCGTCTCAGCGCCTCTGCGGTTAATGCTTGGTGGTTTTCAGCTTCTCCCGCTGCTCCCGCAACACCGCCTTGCGGCTCAGCTTGATCTTATTACCTTCCATCGCGAGGACTTTCACCAGAATCTGGTCGCCTTCCTTCAATTCATCACGCACTTCTTTGATGCGGTTCTCGGCGATCTCGCTGATGTGCAGCAGACCATCGGTGCCCGGGAAGATTTCTACAAACGCGCCGAAATCCACCAACCGTACCACCTTGCCCAGATACGTCTTGCCCACCTCAGCCACTGCCGTGATGTCGGAGATGATCTGGATGGCCTTGTTCGCGGAGGCTTCATCGGCCGACGCGATGTGTATGGTGCCATCGTCGGACACGTCGATCTTCACGCCCGTCTGCTCGATGATGCCGCGAATCACCTTGCCGCCTGGCCCGATGACGTCGCGGATTTTATCCGTCGCGATATTCATGGTGTAAATGCGCGGCGCGTATTGCGACAGCGCAGCGCGCGGCGCGGCGAGCGCCTCCTGCATTTTGTCCAGGATGAACAGCCGGCCCCGGCGCGCCTGGTCTAACGCCTCCTGCATAATCGCGGCGCTGATGTTAGGTACCTTAATGTCCATCTGTAGCGCGGTAATGCCGTCGCGTGTGCCCGCGACCTTGAAGTCCATATCTCCGTAATGGTCTTCCGCGCCGGCGATATCGGTCAGGATGGCGTACTTGTCGCCTTCCTTCACTAGACCCATTGCCACGCCACCCACCGCCGCAGCCATCGGCACGCCGGCATCCATCAGCGCGAGGCTCGCCCCGCAAACCGAAGCCATGGAGCTCGACCCGTTGGATTCCAGGATGTCGCTCACCACGCGCAGAGTGTAGGGAAACACCGTGTCATCGGGAATTAACGTCAGGATGGACTTCTCAGCCAGCGCTCCGTGTCCGATCTCACGCCGGCCTGGGCCGCGCATGAAGCCTACTTCGCCCACGCTGAACGGCGGAAAGTTGTAGTGCAACATGAAACGCTTAGACGCCTCGCCCGGTTCAAGCAGCTCGATGCGCTGCTCATCATCCTTGGTGCCGAGTGTGACGGTGACCAGCGCTTGCGTTTCGCCTCGGGTGAAGATCGCCGACCCGTGGGTGCGAGCCAACACACTGGTTTCGATGGTGATGGGCCGGATCTCGTCGAATGCGCGGCCATCAGGCCGGCGGCGATCGCCGAGCATCTGGTCGCGGAAGATCCGCTCCTTGAGCATGTCGTAGAGCTTGGCGGCTTCCTCGCGCTGTTCTTCCGGAAGACTCTCGCTCAGCCGCTTCTTGATTTCAGCAACCTTGGCGTAACTCTCGAGCTTCGGATACTTCTGCGTGTTCAGAGCGTCGGTGAGTTCCTTGCGCACCTGTTTTTCGATCTGTTTGTACAGCTGTTCGTTGATGACAGGAGGCGTAAAGATCCGCTTCGGCTTTCCGGCTACCTTGACCATATCGCAGATCACGCCGGCGATCTTGCGGCAGCACTGATGTCCGTATTCGATGGCCTTGACCGCATCCGCTTCCGAAACCTGCTGTCCGCCGGCTTCCACCATCACGATACCTTCAGCGGTACCGGCCACCATGATGTTGAGCTTTGACTCGCGGGCTTCGGTATACGAGGGGTTTGGTACGCACTCGCCGTTCACCAGGCCCACCCTGACTCCGCCCAAAATGTGGGCAAACGGAATATCGGAAATGGCTAGAGCCGCTCCCGCGCCCACCACCGCCAGCGATGCCGGATCCTGCTCGGGATCGGCCGACAGCACCATGGCGATAATCTGCGTTTCGTTCAGATACCCTTCGGGGAACAGCGGGCGCACCGGCCGGTCGATCAGCCGGCTGGTTAGGACTTCCTTCTCGGATGGACGGCCTTCGCGTTTGATGAAGCCGCCTGGAATCTTTCCGGCGGCATATGTGTATTCACGGTAATCCACCGTGAGCGGAAAAAAGCCGGCGCCGGGCTTGGCTTCCTCGTTTGAACACGCCGTTACCAGAACGGCGGAATCTCCGGAGCGGACTACAACCGCTCCGTTCGCTTGGCGGGCAATCCTGCCCGTTTCCAGCGTCAATTTACGTCCGTCTAAATCTACTTCGAATGTATGCATCTTGAGCTTCTCCCCGGCCGGGCTTTATACCTCGACCGGGTATCAATTTTGAGATTGGAGCGTGACAGGATTTGCGGCGGGCTGCGAATCGGTCCGGGAGCGAAACCATTTCACTCCCCTTAACGAGCGCTCTCTAGTGGCGGATGGCGAGCTTTTGCAGAACAGCTTTGTAGCGTTCCGGGCTGGTGTTCTTCAAATACGTCAGAAGCCGGCGGCGCTTGGCAACCATCATTAACAAACCTCTACGCGAGGCGTGGTCTTTCTTATGCGCCTTGAAATGATCTGTGAGTTGGGCGATCTGCCCGCTCAGGAGAGCAATCTGTACTTCCGGAGAACCCGTGTCCGACTTGTGGGTCTGATTCTTGGCAAGAATCTGCCGCTTTGCTTCTATCGCCAATGCCATTCTAGAGCTTACAGCTCCTTGTCTTCTCTTTATCTCGTTTTGATACGTTTAATAGAATAGCACAACCCGGTTACAGGCGTGCCTGTCAAATTCCCTCAATACACGCGGAAGCAGAAAACCGTGTTCGATCCCTGCGGCGAAATGGAATACTCGCCGTTCGGGAGATCCTGGTTCACTTCGAGCTTGTAGAGGTCGTCACCGACCTTCGTGACCGTGCTGATCACCGGCTTCGCCACCGGTTTGCCCTTGTGCGTCAAAATCACCTCACGGTTGCCATTCTTGGACTCCAACCTGAAGACCTCCAACTGGTCGGGGTTGATCTTGTCCGCCCGGATGATGAAAATGGGGCTGTTTAGGGGCGTCGCGGCGGACGAAGTCGCACCTGGGATTACGGCGATGTGATCGCCTTTGCGGTCCTGCTCCTTGGCTTCGCCGGCTTCCGTAGCGGTGAGATTATCGGCGTGAACCAGGTACGGCAGATCCGCCTTCTCCGGCTGAGGCCCCGTGTACTTCTGGCCAAACAAAATTCCCGAACAAATCAATACAACTGCAAGTCTTCGCAACATTTGTTCCTGATTTTATCTGTTTCGAAGCCACGGCTCCAGATCCTCGCTGTTAAAATCGCGAATCTCCAAATCGACGCCCGGCAATTCCCGGTGGGTGGTCGTAATGCCGACCACCGCCATCCCAGCCGCCCGTGCCGCCTCAATTCCGGGCAATGAATCCTCGAAAACCACACAATCGCGCGGCGCTACCTCCAGCAGTTCGGCTGCCCGCAAGTAGATGTCAGGATGCGGCTTAGGATTCGGAACCTGGTGTCCATCAACCAAGACCCGAAAGTACGGCCGCAACTGCGCTTCCTCGATCAAAAACTCGACGTTCTCCGGCTCCGCGTTCGTGGCCATGCCCACAGGCTCCCCGCAGTGCCGCTCGAGAAACTCCCGTACACCGGGAACGAGTGACTCATTCAATGCCGGACGGATCATCTCGCGGTAAAGCTGCTCTTTGGCTGCTCCGTGCGCGTACACCTCCTCATCCGACAAGTGAGCACCGAAGAAATCCCGCACGATGTCGTCGTTGCGCTTGCCGTACATGCGCTGCTGCATGGCTTCATCGGTTTCGATGCCGTGTCGCCGGTTGTATTCCGCCCATGCCTGCCGGTGCCACCGGTTGGAGTCGATGATCACGCCATCCATATCCAGAATCAGAGCTTGTTTACGCGCCAAGCTCGCCATCCATCCAGTTCAGATAATTTCGTGCGCCATCGACTACCGGCATCGCGATCACTTCCGGAACTTCGTAGGAATGCAGTTTCTCCAGTAACGTGCGCAGAGCGTCGAAACGCTCCCGGGATGACTTGATGATCAGCAGCACCTCCTGTGAATCCTCTATCTTCCCCTGCCAGCGGTAGATGCTTCGGATGGCTGGGACCAGGTTCACGCAGGCCGCCAACCGCTCGTTAACAAGTCCGCGCGCGATCTTTTCCGCCTCTTCGGCGCTTGATGCTGTGCTGAACACAACTATTTTGTCCGTCATATTTGAATTTGGCTAAGCAGGGGCTTCATCCGATGGTACTATTTATTTTTCTGGCCATTTTTATGCGGTCCTCGGTCGCAAAGGTCGGCTATGCGGTGGCGGTTCTGGTAGCCGCCAGTTATGCATTCGTCACGTTGCGTGGGCCCCAGGGCATCCCGGCATTAATCGAGAAGCAGCAACACATCCGGATGCTCGAACGGGAGAATGCCGATCTCGCCCGGGAAATCGAAACCCGCCGCGCGCGCATTAAACGCCTGCGAGAGGACGAATCGGCCCAGGAACTTGAAATCCGCCAGCGCTTGAAACTGGTGCGCCCAGGTGAAAAAGTTTTCATCCTACAGGATCCCGTTGCTCCGAAAAATCCCGCTGCCCAGCCGTAGCCGCTTCCTCACCCTGGTCGTTTTCGTCAGCGCAGTTGCTCGTGCGCAGCAGGCGCCGGTGCGTTCCGATTCCATCGTGGTCACGGGAACGTGGGAACCGGTGCAAGTGGGTGACCTCGATCGCTCAGTGAGCGTATTGCCGGTCGCGGGCCAAGAGCTGCTGCTGAATAGCTGGGTGGACGTGCTGCGGCTCGATCCATCGGTCGATCTGCAAGAGCGCGCCCCTAACGGCGTTCAGACCGACGTCTCGATTCGCGGCGGAAGCTTCGGCCAGACGCTGGTGCTGGTGAACGGAATCCGCGTCAACGATCCGCAGAGCGGCCATCATGACATGGATCTGCCCATTCCTCCGGACGGAACAGCGCGCGTCGAGGTTCTGCGGGGCTCGGGCTCGACACTTTATGGATCGGATGCAGTCGGCGGCGTCATCAACATCATCACGAATACGCCGGAGTCGTCCGAGTTCCATTTGCGAGCAGCCGCGGGAAACTTTGGCGTCAATCAAGAGCGCGGATCGTTGTCGCTGGTTGACGGCAGCCTCGCGCAGCAGCTAACTTTCTCACGCGATTTTTCGAGCGGCTTCATGCCGGATCGCGATTACCGCAACCTGGCTTTCGCCTCCAGCACACACTGGCTGACATCGCTGGGCGCGAGCAATGTGACGCTCGCCTGGGATGATCGCCCGTTTGGCGCCGACCAGTTCTACGGCGATTTTCCCTCCTGGGAGGACACCAAGACGTGGTTCGGCTCCTTTCAGCAAGCGCTAGGCCCGAACACGGAAGCTTCCTTCTCATATCGCCACCACAGCGATCTGTACGTTCTGTTCCGCGATGATCCGGAAATCTACACGAATCATCACGCAGACCAAAGCTACGTGGCATCCCTGCGCCACAACCAGACCCTTTCCACAAATGTCACCCTGCATTACGGCGCGGAATTCTTTCGCGACACTTTGGTAAGCAACAACCTGGGCAATCATCAACGCGATTACGGCGCCGGATACCTGTCGATCGATGTGCGCGCCCTCCAGCGGTTTTCTTTCTCGGCGGGGATCCGGGAGAACGTTCTGGGAACGGGGTCGGTTGAGAGTTCACCTTCAGTCACCGGCGGCGTCTGGCTGAACTCGAAGTTGAAGCTTCGGGCCAGCGCCAGCCACGCTTTCCGTCTGCCGAGTTACACTGATCTCTTCTATCACGACCCTGCCAATCTCGGTAACCCGAACCTGCGGCCGGAGCGCGCGTGGGATTATGAAGCGGGCCTGAACTGGACGCCGGTGGCACGTTTGCGAGCCGACGCCGCCGTGTTCCAGCTTCGCGAGCATGACGGCATCGACTACGTTCGGAGTTCGCCCACAGCTCTCTGGGCCGCGGCCAATATCGATCAATTGCAGTTCACCGGAGTGGAAGCGTCGGTGGATACGCGCTTGTCGAACGCGCATAGTCTGGCGGTGCGATTCACCGCGTTGCACGGCGCGCAGGCGGAATTCGTAGACCTATTTACGAAGTATTCGTTCAACTATCCGTCAGAATCGGCCGTGGTGGAGTGGCGCGGCAGCTTTGCACACGGATTTCTCGCGCGCACGCGCATAGGCGCGCTGAACCGCCGTGGGGAGGGCGCCTACGCGCTGTGGGATTTCTACGGCGGATGGGGCGAGCATTCGGTCAAACCTTTCCTCCAGCTCACTAACATCACGTCGACACATTACTATGAGCTTCCAGGCGTGATCATGCCAAGCCGCGCGGTGGTCGGCGGCGTGGAGTGGGCGATGCGGTGGAAATAGCGTTTCAACCCTTGTAGTACCAGTCGAGAATCCGCACGTCGATTCCGCTCCCCGCCAGAGCATTCTTGAACACATTCAAGTCGGAGCCGCGATAGTGATACGGATAGACGATTTTCGGATGAAAAGCGCGCACCGCGTCGGCAGCTTCCTCGGGTGGCATGGTGTAAGGCAGGTTCATACAGACGAAGGCAACGTCGATGTTCTGCAGCGCGCGCATTTCCGGGATGCCTTCCGTATCGCCCGAAAAGTAAAATCGTTTGCCGCCATACGTGATGACGTAGCCATTGCCGCGACCTTTGTCGTGAAACAGCTTACCCTGCTCCGGCCCGCGCTTCAGGTTGTACATCGGGACGGCTTCAATGGTGAATGGACCCTCGTGCACGGTTTGGCCGTTGCCGATCACCGTGGCGGTTTTGACGGTCTCAGCCACCGCCGCTGGCGCGAGAATGCTTGTCCCGGCTTTCGAGATCTTTGGGAGAACCTTGGGATCCAGGTGGTCACCGTGAATGTCGGTAATCAGGATCAAGTCCGCCGGAGGCAGCCCGCGGAAGTTCCCGCCGCTTACCGGGTCAAGATAAACAACCTTCCCGCCCGCTTCGATGACGAGGCTGGCGTGCTGTATGGGGGTAATCTTCAGCGCTCCGGCGGACGTATCGAATTCCTGCACGGACCGTTGGGCGAATGCCAAGCCGCTGAGGAGCAATAACGCGGTGACGAGTTTCATAGAAGCAGATTCTATCGCACAGGCGCCGCCGGAGGCACATGACGTGTGTTCACCTGAACTTCCGAGAGTTTTGTTTCGGGACGCTTGCCTGATTGCTTGTGATATGGGCTGATGGTACTCGTAGCACCACCGAAGGTACCGAGGTCGATGAGCCTATACCCGGTGTGTTCTTTTTTCTGCACCTGCTGTTCCTGCGCGGACACCCGAACTGAAATTGTTAGCGTGGCGCATAAGGTTATCGTCGTGATACACGTCAAAACTTCGGATTTCATGATACCTCCTCTTTGTTGTGGTTTTTAGCAGTTGGGCCTTCGCTCTCGCAGTCGTCATCGCCTTCCCTCCACGGGATCGGCACGACTAATACGAGAGTCAACGTTGGGAAGACGTCCCCAAACGATGCACCATGCGGGCGCGCCAGGCAGCCAGGTTTTCGCGAGGAGTCAGTGGACGTCGCGGCGCTGTGGGTGTTGCGGCGGTACTGATCGGAGGTGATGAACTGCGCGAAGTAAGGGTGGCCGGATTCAGAGGATCGTAGTCACAACCCTCTACGCCGGGATGATGATCGTCGCAAGGGATCAGCAGGACTGTGCGAAAGTCGCCGTTGACAAGCACTCCAGTGGCCAAGATCTCGCCGCTATCATTGATAAACGCACCCTGAGTTAGCGCCAGACCTGAACCTGAAGGAACGAAGGTATTTAGATCGAGCATGTTGCCGTCCTCCCACAGAAAGGCTTGCCCGCTGTCGCTGATGAAGCAGTTTTCCGCCGACACAGACGAGCCAACCACCTGAGCGTGCGAATTGACGTTTATCGCGACACTGCACGAGTCGCTGTCCACGGTCCCGAGGTTGATCATCGTTCCGTCTTCCCAGAGGAACGCGAAAAGCGCCTGGTCGCCCTGGGTTGTGGCGGCGCCTGCAACTTCCCCAGTTTCGTTGACCCAGTTTGCAAATCCGAAGGTCCCTCCAAGTGTGCCCAGATCTTTCATGCCCTCAGCCTCAGACCAGAGAAAAGGGTGAGCCGTAGTATCTCCGGGCAGGTTCGAACTGCCCACGACCTGGCCTCGGTTGTTGAGCCAATTTGCGCAGCCAACGGAACAAAAGGTTCCTCCCAAGCTACCAACGTCCAGCATTTTCCCGTCCTCCCAAAGGAAAGGATGGATAGTGGGAACTCCGCTAGCGTTGGGTGTTGAGCTAGTATAAGAAATCCCAGCTATCTGGCCGCTCTTGTTAATTAGGAGAGCGTTAGCGTCGGGCCCGCCGAGTGTGCCGATATCCCGCATCACTCCGTTCTCCCAGATGAAAGCCCGCTGCTGCGTTCCAAAACCAGGCAAAAATGCGTTAAGAGGCGAGGGGAATGAATCGGGTACTGCGTTCGCAGCAAATCCAGTAATCTGGCCGCGGTCATTGATCGCATCGGCCTGACTTTCATTTCCCCCCAACGTTCCGAGATTAACGATTTCACCCTGAGACCACAGAACAGCAACCTCTTCCGGCCAGCCTGTCAGTGGGTCGATTAAACTATTTCCGGAAGAACCCACGGCCAGCCCTCGATCGTTGATCCAACCAACGACACTGCTGTTAGTTCCGGGAAGCGCGCCCAGATCGGTGAGCGTACCGTCTTCCCATCGGAACCCGTGCTGGATAAACGGGTCCGCTCCGAGATACGGGTTGGAGTTCGGAAAGGCCGGGTCAGGAACCGATGTATCGGCTTGACCGACGACCTTTTCTCGGTTGGTTAACGATTGGGCGTCGCCGAAAAAGCTGCTGCTCGAAGGACCGCCAAATGTCCCAATCTCAACGAGCTTGTAATGATGATGCTTTTTGCCATTTTCCTGGCCGTGGGTTTGAATAGGCAGCGCCAAAGCACTGATTGCGAGAACTGTGAGTAACGTCCGAATTCTGGATTTCATGTCATCTCCTCTTTGGCCAACTTGAATTTCTCCACGCAGTGCGTGCTGACGCCGGCTCGTGTGTGGCCTCAAGAGCCAGGGCGTGTGAATACTTTCTTGAATTTCATACATTCCTTGCTAGTCTTCTGGTCGAGCGCAGTTGGTGGGGGACTAAGATGCTCGTGCGCTCGGTGGTTCGGTAGCTAACGTGCCCGAAACGATCAGTGTGATCGACATGTCTTCCCACCTCACTTTGCTTAGCGCAGCGAAGAGAGGAAACAGCTCAAAGATTCAGGATGTGGCTTGCTGGGTCCTAGCCAGTTGATCTTTCCCATCCGGTCCGGCGATCAGACGCATCACAACGTAACCAAGCACCATTCCTAACGCAAAGAATGCAGCGTCGCCAAGAACGGGCCCTGTTCCGGGTGTCGCCACCAGCATTCGCATAAAGTGTTGCCACCAGATTCGATCCCGGATGGCGAGGTCAATCGGCACCGCGAGGAGAATCGCAACCTGTCCTGCCCGGCCGAAGCGGCGGGTGACACGCCATGAAACCAGAAACAACATTCCGCCGGCCATCATCATTATCAGAAACGCAACCGGCAGGGAGAACAACATCAGGGGTTCCGGTGTTTCAAGGAACGCGCTCCGCCACCATCCCATCGCATAGTCGACCTTCCACCTGATAATCCAAATAGCCGCGAATACAACGCCGCCAGCCAAGGAGCCCATCGCGCGAAGAAACGTCGCGCGAGTCAGATAAACCGTAATGCCAAACCCCGCGACATCAACGTACAGAAACATTGCCACAAGCGGCTCCAGGATGGCGTGGCCGGACAACGTTTGTCCCTGGGCCTTGACCAGGGTCCGCATCTCCCATAGCGTGGTGAACAGGCCGGCGGCGGCGGAAAGCGCAATCAGGATTCCGGTAGCAACGCCGCTCGGATGGCGGCGGACGAAACGGTTTGCCCGGTACCAAAAACTGTCTTCCCGAGCATTCACGGGCCGGTTTTCCAGATGGCGGCCAAGATCCCCGCCAAAAGCTTCCACTGAGCTGTACCGCCGCACGGGCTCCTTACGGAGCGCGGTCAGCACAATGCAGTCAAGGTCTCCCTCGAGCCGCTTCCGGAGCCGGTTCGGGTCGCCTTCGCGCACCTCGCTAACAGCTTGCGGTGTCAGCCGCTCCTGGGTCGTGGCCACCACCAAGCTGGGGCGTGTGGGCTCCTCTTCCGCCAGCACCCGCGCTACCTCGCGCACCGCCGCCTTCAGTAAGTGGTGGGGCCGATGTCCCGTCAGCAGCTCGTAGAGGACCACTCCCAGAGAATAAACGTCCGTCAGTGTGGTGATGCTGTCACCGTTCGCTTGCTCCGGACTTGCGTATTCCGGAGTCATAACCGGCATCAGCGTTCTTGTCGCCTTGTCACCTACTGGCTCTTGGCGGAGAAGCCTTGCGATTCCGAAGTCCAGAAGCTTAACGTTGCCGTCGGCGGTCACTAGGATATTGCCCGGCTTCAGGTCGCAATGCACGATCAGCCGCTGGTGAGCGTATTGAACCGCATCGCACGCGGTGCGGAACAACACGAGACGCTGGGTCAGATTCAGCTTGCGCTCGTCACACCAGCGGTCAATCGGCTGGCCGTCGACGAACTCCATCACGAAGTACGGAAGACCCTCGTCGGTAGTGGCAGCGTCCAGCAGCCGGGCAATCCCGGGGTGATCGAGCGACGCCAGAATCTCGCGCTCCTGACGGAATCGCGCCAGAATATTCGCGTCATTCATTCCCGGCCGGACGAGCTTGATGGCCACCTGCTTGCGAAATGCGCCGTCGGAGCGCTCGGCGAGATAGACGGACCCCATGCCTCCGTGACCGATTTCGCGGACCAGCTGGTAGCCGCTGAGCTGTCGGCCTGCCATCTGTGGGAACGAGCCGCCTGGTGATTCGCCGATTGGTGCTGGCGCCAGCAGGGGCTCGTTCAGCCAAGCCGGCACCCGCTGCTGTGCGGCGAGCAGAAGATCCACCTGTCGGCGGATCGCTTCGTCGCTCTGGCACTCTTGATCGAGAAAGGCGGCTCGCTCCAAGGTGTCCTTCGCCAGAGCAGCCTCGTAGATCGCGCGAATTCGAGCGAGGTATTCGGGTGTCATCCTGTTTGGTCCTTTCGGGCGGCCGGTCGTCCGGAGGAACGTTCCCTATCGCTTCCTGACGGTAGCGGCTCTGTAACCTCCGATGAGCTGCGGTGTCATCCGTGGAGGTATCATAATCCCAGACTCTGCCTCTAAATGCTTTAGCGCGAGCAGAGCGCAAAACAGCTCACGTTCGTTGGAAGACGCGTGTCAGAGGATTCTCACACGATCACCGGCCTCCTGGTGGAATGGCGCTCTGGCAACCAGGACGCGGCCAAGCGGATTATGGAGCTGGTGTATGGCGAACTGCACCGCATTGCTTCGCGGGAGATGCGCCGCGAGCACGGTGAGCACACCCTCCAGACGACGGCTGTTGTGCACGAGGTCTATTTGCGTCTATGTGGGACTGCCCCAATCAACTGGAAAGACCGCTCGCATTTCTTTGCGGTCGCCGCCCAGCAGTTGAGACGGGTCCTCGTGGATCACGCCCGCCGCGTAGGGAGCGAAAAGCGAGGGGGCGATATGCTTAGAGTCGAACTTCTGGAAGGCGACGGCGGCCTTGTCGGGTTCGACGAGCGGTTGTTGGCCGTCGACGAAGCCCTCACACATCTGCATGCGCTCGATGAGCGCGCTGCGAACGTGATTGAACTGCGCTTCTTTGGCGGGCTGAGCGAGACGGAGGCCGCAGAAGCGCTCAGTATCTCGGTAGCAACGCTGAAACGGGATTGGGACTTTGCCCGGACGTGGCTTGCCAGCCAGTTACGGTAGTCGATTTCTTGGATTCAGCCGGAGTCGAGAGCACTATTGCGGGCTCCGTTTGCTGCGCGTACGGAAGCTATCCGCCTGATCGCAAACCGAAGAGTTGACCGTCCGCAGAATACCTGTTGCGAAATCCCCTTCGCACGTGTGGACACGTGATCCGGCTGTTGTAATCAATCGCAGCTTATGCGATTTGTTGTTGAGATTGGCGTTCTACTGTACAGCATTGTTATCTCTCAACACGAAAAGCCACCTCCAGGACTCCGGCCCCGGCCGAAGCCGACCACGCAGGGTGAAAAACGATTTTCTTCAGATGGCAATTATCCCTACGCCAGGCCAACTCGCGTCAGGAGGCTCTTAAGCCGTATATCGGAACGCACCGGATCGTAGCGCTCGTCGCAACTGATCAAACCTGCTCCCGTGCAGTGATCACTATAACCTTGTTCCAACCAGCCAAAAGCACTATCCCAATCACCCAGGCTGATGTAAATGTTCACGTAGCTTATGGCGGGAACATAGGTAGTCCGCGAAAGAGTTTCCAGGCGTTTTAGGACGTCTCTTGACTGTTGCTGTTTCCCCAAGTAGCCATATGCCTCGCCCAGTCCGGAGAGCGCGGTGTTGATGGCCAGCTCTTCCATGGACTTCTGGAATTCTTCGATGGCCTCGGAGTGCTTGCGTTGCCTTAGGTATGCCCACCCTAGGAGCACTCGCAAGCGCCAGCCTACTCCGAGTTCCAAACCTTTCTTCAGCCAATCGATTGCCTGATCGTACTCGCGCTCCAGATAGGACGCCCAGCCGAGTGTCCAATGAGTTTGCACCGACAGGGGATCCAACTGCAGCGCTGTTTGTAGTAGTCTCTTGGCTTCCGGGAAGCGCCTGCGAACGGCGTACTGCCCTCCGCAAGCACTCAGCGCGATAACCGAGCTGGGTTCGAGTTCAAGCGCCCTCTGAAACAGTTTCACCCCCTCATCCCAATTCCAGTCATACCAGCAAGTCAGGATACCTAAGGAAACCTGTGCCGCGGCCATCTGCGAATCGAGGCGCAGCGCATTTACCGCGGCTTGTCGCGCCTTCGGCACTACTTCACTTGGCCGGGCCAAGCCCAGAAGCCAAAGCCAGGTGTAGGCATTCGCAAGGTCCGCGTGCGGGGGCGCATAGTCGGGGAACAGAGAGACGGCGCGGCTAAAATCTGCGATGGCCGCTTCAAATCTGCCCGCGTTCCATTGGTGACGCCCCTTCAAATACAACTTGTACGCCTCCAGGTTCACGACTTTCTTCGCCACCGGAGACGCCAGCCGCAGGCGTAGCGCATGCGCCACGGCCGAGGCAATCTCGTCCTCAATCGCGAATACGTTCGCTACCTTACGTTGGAACGTGCCCGACCAAAGCGATCGTCCATCCTCCGTTTTCACCGCCAGTGCTGAAACGCGCAGTTGATGGCCCACCTTTCGGAGGCTGCCTTCCAATACCGTCCCCGCGCACAGGATTTGGCCAATCTTGCGCACATCGCCTGTCTTACCCTGGAAATGGTAAACCGAGGTTCGCGCGACAACCTGGAGACCGGGAATGGTCGCCAGTTTATGGAGAATCGCTTCGGTGATGCCCTCGCAGAGGAGGTCTTTGTCGGGGCCCGGACCCAGATTTACGAACGGCAGGACCGCGATGGTGGTAATGGGGAGGGGTTCGCTTGGGGACGCAGGCGACGCGGCGGGCTTTTTGTGGAAAACCGGGGCGTAGCTCCCTTGTGGGAACTCGATCAGAATCGGCGCCGATTCGTGAGTCTCGTAATACCGGCGCAGCTTCGTGCGTAGCCGGTATGCCTCCGTCCGGACAATGGAATCGGCGCGCGGATCGTACGACGGGCCACGATCGAAAACATCTCTCCCCAGAACGTATTCTTTGAGCTTGCCGGCTCGACCAGCCAGAGCCCACCCCACTGTAAGGCGCAGAAAGCGGTGCAGCCGCTCTGACTTGATGAATTCGTCACTCGCCAGGATGTCTTCTAGTTGAGAGCGAATGGCTCCCGCGGGAAGCTCGCCCTTCCAGCGGCCATCCTTTTTCGGCACGGTCTTCTTAGCCGGCGAAGGGTTCGGCACGTGATCTGCCTGCTGCCTGGCCGCCGGTCAACGGCGGTGTAAATTATTTACCACATTTCCAGGGAAGAGGCTAGGCAGTTGGCAGGGACGTCATGGAAAGGACCCGCCGCACAGTGCTGAGCAGTTGATCCCGTCCAATCGGCTTCAACAGCGTGGCGCAGGCGCCAAGCAGCGCAGCGGCCTGCAGAAACTGGCCCTCGAACGCTCCCGATGCGGCGATGATCTTCAGTTGCGGCTGCTCACTCCGGATGGCGCGAATGGTTTCAATTCCCTCAGACTCTGGCATCACCAGATCCGTGATGACAAGATCGAGGTGCCGCGTTCTGACAATTTCCAGGGCTTCGGCGCCGTTGGTGGCGCTCAAAACTTCGTAACCTTCCCCCGTCAGAAGCTGTTCGAACAGCTGCCGGATCCCGGTCTCGTCATCCACCACGAGGACCGTGCCGCATGTGCCCGCGCGCGTGATCACCTCGCGCACCTTGCCAGCCAGGCTCAACGCTGTGAATGGCTTCGGGACATAGTCCGCGCCCGGATCGAGAAGGCCTTGATGCGTGATCGCATTTCCACTGTACCCCGACATGTACAGCACCTTGATTGCCGGCTTGATCTGCTTCAGCCGCTCGGCCAACTCCCGGCCCGTCATCCCCGGCATGATGACGTCGGTTAAGAGCAAGTGAATGGGCTCCGGGTGTAGCTTGGCGACCAGAAGAGCATCTTCGCCATGAGCTCCTTCCAGGACGCGGTACCCATAGCTTGCCAAGACCTTGGCAGCCAGGGCGCGCACTTCCGGTTGGTCTTCCACCAGCAGGATCGTCTCGGAACCTCCCGCAACGGAAGCTGCGGGCTCCGCTTCCTTCGCGGCCGTCAGTACACCTGCGATTGCCGGAAGGTGAATCCGGAACGCCGTGCCTTTTCCCGGTTCGCTGTAAACCGAGATGAATCCACCGTTCTGTTTGACGATCCCGTAGGCAGTAGACAGTCCCAGGCCGGTACCCCGGCCTTGCTCCTTGGTGGTGAAGAACGGGTCAAAGATACGCTGCAGGGTTTGCTGGTCCATCCCCGTCCCACTGTCAGAGACCGCTAGCACGACGTAGCGGCCCGGAGCCACGCCATGATGCTTTTCGACGTAGTTAGCGTCGAGGTCGGTATTAGTGGTCTCAATGATGAGCTTACCTCCGGCCGGCATGGCATCGCGCGCATTCACTGCCAGGTTCAACAGCACCTGATTGATCCGACCGGCATCGGCCACTACCTGCTGTAACGAATCGTCGCACAGCGTCAGGATCTCAATATCCTCTCCCATCACCCGCCGCAGCATGTTTTCCGAATCCGCGACGAGCACATTCAGATTGACCGGCTTGGGCTCGATGATCTGGTTGCGGCTGAACGCGAGCAGTTGCTGTGTTAACCCTGCGCCCCGCTCTCCGGCCTTCCGTATCTCGGAGGCATGGCTTCTGAGCGCCTCTCCCGGCTTGATTTCGCTAAGCAATAAATCCGCGTAGCCGTTGATGATGGTCAGCAGGTTATTGAAATCGTGAGCCACGCCACCCGCAAGTCTTCCAATGCTCTCGAGTTTCTGCGCCTGCTGCAGCTGTTGTTCTAGTTTAGAACGCTCTTTAGTCTGGCGCCGCAGGGTTAGCCAAAGCCAGGTAGTGATTAGCACGAGCGCCAGCAGACCGGTGGCGCCCATGGCCAGCCAATGCACTCTCTTTCGCGCGGTCGTTAAGCCCTCAACGGCTTCGGTTGTCAGGCTGGGGAAAAAGCCCCATCGCTCCACGATCAGCGCCATCGTGCCGTCGTCAGCCATCGCCGTCATTTCTTCACGGAGCTGGTCAGCGACATTCGCGGCGGAGAATGACGACGCCAGTCCCATCAACCCCCTGGGGGCGTGAGAAGGTATAACCTTCAGCGCCTTCCTGGCATCGCCGGCCAGCAACGCCGTCACAGCTGCGAACTGGTCCACATATGCTGCATCGGCGCGGCCTTCGCTCACCGTGGCCACGGCCTCCCGGCTGGAGTCGACGATCACGGGCTTCATTTCGGGCAACAGGCCCTTCAGAACTGTTCGATGAATGCCGTAATCCAAAAAGCTGATCCGCGCCTTCTGGAGTTGTTCGGCGTTTTGGAACGGTCCATCTGCCCTAACCAAGAAGCAGGTCTCCGTCACCAGGTACGGATCGGTGAGGTGAACCCGTTTCCGCCGCTCGGGTCGGATTGTGAGCAGCACCCAAAAGTCCAGATCGCCGCTGCGGATGGGATCAATTGCCGAGCCCGCCACTTGCTTCCATTCGAGCCGGATGCCACGACGCCGGGCCGCGGTCTGTACGAGTTCGACTGCCAGGCCCGTGGGCGCGCCGTCCTGTCCCCGAAAATGGAAGGGGGCGTCACTGGCGTACCCGATGCGATACACCCGCCGCGTGTCCACTTTGTGCCGGCCGAGTGCCAGCCATCCTGTTAAGGCCAACACAACGCTGGCGACGGCTATCATCGTGCTTTTGATCCATCCGTTCAACGCAAAGCTCCGCAAATAAGATCCTCAATTAGGAGAGAAACGACAGAAGGCCTAACTGACTGAGCGCTGCATCTTTGAGAGCAGCGCCGCCGATGAATGTCCGGCTCCCAAGTGCCCCAGGGCAGATACCCACGATCTGGGACGCGCAGTCAAGGCTGCGCAAAGTTTGGCCGACAGCCTTAGTTTGGCAAAACTTCGAACGACCCGGAAGTTATCACAATGTTAGCTAACCGTTTGGTGGCGTACCGGCGTGTTCCACCGCGCAGTTTCCCGGACCGCGTCTCAGCAGCACAATACTTCTGATGGTTCACTCGACCTGCTCACCGCACGAGGGTGCGCTACAATTTATCGGGGTAGCTGCCTGCTGATGAACAAAAATACCGGCCGGGTTCTTGCTTTCAGCGCGGTGCTTGCGCTGTTGTCCATACCCTCACTTCGCGCCGAGTGGAATCCAAAGCTGGCGGCGCAGTTCATGGATGCGCGGCAGAAAGCATGGGTGACCTGGCCGCGTGCCAACGAATCCGGCGTTCCATGTGTCTCCTGCCACACAGGCATGCCCTATTTGCTGGCAAGGCCCGCGCTGCGGCAGGCGCTTGGTGAGAAAGCGCCGACACTCTACGAAGATGTGCTGCTGGCCGGCCTGCGCGCCACCGTAATGAGAACTGACGCCAAGGATCTGTTCAAGGGCCTAAAGGGACTCATCGTCGACCAGGTGTATGGAGCGCAAGCGGTGCTCTCGGCCTTGCTCCTGGCGAATGATGACGCCAAGCATGGCCGGTTGAGCCCGGAAGCAGAAAAGGCGCTGGAACGCATGTGGACTCTGCAGGTGCAGACCGGAGATGCGAAAGGCTCCTGGTTGTGGTCGGATTTCGATCTGGATCCTTGGGAAACGAAAGACGCGACATTTTATGGCGCGGCGCTGGGGGCGCTAGCAACCGGCGTGGCTCCCGAAGGTTATCAAGCACGGCCGGAGCTTCGGGAAAATATCGCAGCGCTCACGGCCTATTTGCGTGGATCGCAACAGACGCAGCCGCTGCACAATCGCCTGTTCCTGCTTTGGGCATCCGCACAGTTACGTGATCTTCTACCCAATGCAGACCGGCAAGCCATTCTCCATGAAGTGAAAAGGAAACAGCAGGATGATGGTGGCTGGACCTTGGCATCGCTTGGTGCGTGGAAGCAACGTCCGCAAGCGCCGCCTGCCACGGGATCCAACAGCTACGCTACAGCGGTTGTAGCATTCACGTTGGAGCAAGCCGGCGTCCGGAGTTCTGACCCGATGTTGGCGCGAGGGATTGCCTGGCTGAAATCGCGCCAGGATCCGCAGACCGGCTCGTGGACCGCCGAATCGATGAATCACCACCACGAACCGGGTTCCATGCCAGCTCTATTCATGAGCGACGCTGCAACCGGGTTCGCCACAATGGCGCTGCTTGCTGGCGAACAGAACAAACCCTGATCGCCAACAAGCGCTCGCCAACGAATAGAAGCATTGGGTCCTGCGACGAGATGATGATCCATCAATACGCGCCGCTAGTAGAAACCGGCACAGTCTTCATTGAAGCTGCACTGGCCTGTTCCGCATGACCGCGTGCATTCTTGGAAACAGAGAAGCGGAACGATTGCCCGACGAGACCGGCATCAAGCTCTCGAATGACACTTACGCCGTTGATCTGTTGGAGCTGCAACTTGCTTTGACCTGAAACCGGCCCGGTGAGAACGTTGCCGGTGAGAATAGAAGCTCGGACACCCTCGCCCTTAACGCTGACTACGTGGATGGCAGAGGCTGCGTCAAGATTTGCGATGATGGAGTATTGTCCGGCCGGCAATAGCGTTGGCCCCCAGTAGGCTTCGCTATCTAAGGTAAAGCTCCCGGTGAATGCCTGCTGCGCAGCCGCGTGGGGCGCTGTGAAGCCGGCAACTAAAGCCAGAGTGAGAACAAGAAACCCGTGTTTTGCGTACTTCATAAGTGATCTCCTTTATGCGCCACAGCCGCCATGGCATTTCTTACAACCTTGCTGGCAAACTGTTCGTCTAACTAGGAGACGCAAAATCGGCTATGTCGACAGGTCAAGAAGATGTCAAGTCTGCGGCGGTGGGTGTTTCCCGAAAGGTTCGTTTCGGAACATTCGAGGTGGACCTGGACAACCAGGATCTGCGAAAAGATGGGCAACAGGTAAAGCTGGAGCGAAAACCGTTTCAGTTAATGGAACTGCTGCTGCGGATTCGCGGCCGCTTCGTGTCCCGCGCAGAACTGACACGCGCGCTTTGGCCCGATTTGCACGTGAACTTCGAGCGCAGTCTGAACACCGCTGTTAACTCTTTGCGTAAGGCGCTTGGCGATTCACCGCAGAATCCGAGTTACATAGAAACTAAGCCGGGGCTCGGGTATCGCTTTATCGCGCCAGTTCAGGAAATAGGATCGAGCCCGCCTGCGGCGGCTCATGCAAGCCCCAATGAGAACTGCGCCAAGGCGAGATATTTTCTGAACAAGCTAACGCAGGCGGACCTGCACAAGGCATCCGCGTACCTGCAAGCAGCGCTCGATGAGGATTCCCGGTGTGTGCGCGCGTACGCGGACCTCGCCGAAACGTATTGCCTGTTTGCGCGGATGAACATGGCAACTCCTGATGAGGCCGGTGAGCGCGCCCGGTCGCTGGCAGCCGTCGCGGTGGAACTCGATCCGGGCAGCGTGGCAGCGCGTGCGGCTCTGGGCTCGGTGAAGCAATACTTCGACTGGGATTGGGCTGGTGCGGCGGACGAATTTCGCAAAGCCATCGCGCTCGACCCTGGCTGTGCCTCGGTGCACAAAGCTTACGGTTCTTTTTTATCCTCTACGGGAAATATGCAGGCCGCAGTGGATGAACTTCATCTAGCGCAGCGATTGGATCCGATTTCTCCGGCCATCAACGCAGAGACAGCTTGGGTGCTCTACCTGGCGCGCGACTTCGCGGCGGCACATGAGCAATGCTGGAAGGTGCTCGCATTGGAACCGAGTTTCAGCGCGGCGCAACACGTGCTCGGCCTGGTCCACGAACAGATGGGGATGTGTGACGAGGCCGTCATCGAATTCCAGAATGCGCAATCTTCCGGTGATGAGCAACCGGCCTTCGTGGCCGCTCTCGGCCATGCGTGGGCGAAAGCTGGAAAAGTGGCGAAGGCTAAAGAAGCGCTGCGTGAACTACGCGGACTCTCGGCCAAACGCTACGTCTCGCCTTACTGGCACGCTATCGTGTGCGCCGCGCTCGGACAAGGCCTCGCCGCTGTCGAGTGGCTGGAAAAAGGGTTTGAGCAGCGGGATGTTTGGCTGGCGTGGCTTGGAGTAGATCCTCGCTTTGACGATCTCCGTTCCTCGGCCGGCTTTCAATCGGTGCTTCAGCAGATGCGTTTCGATGTGTCTGAGACCGACGGCCGGACGTGTCCGGCCCCTACATCGCAGATCGGGTAGTGGCGAGGCACGCGTCGCCTTTCTAGTGTTCCGACGATTCGTCCGAGGGCAACATACTCTTGAATTTTGGAACGATTACTTCCTGCGTGAACCTGTCGTGTCCACGCAAGGCTTCAAGAACTGTCGTGAGATCCAACGATTGAACGACGGCCGCGATCTGTGCCTCGCCCAGTTTTCCCCACTGAGCACGCTCTTCGACCGTAGCAGGCAGAGCGCCGCCGATACCGGCGCCGTGGCCTTCCGGATCGCTCCACCAATAGCCCAAACTCAGACTGCCCGCCAGGCCCATCTTGGTTAATGTGGCGAGGCCAGGGTCGTCGGCCGCCGCTCCTTCCTGGCGCCGCTCGACCTTGGGGACGTTGGACGCCAGAGGAATGTCATCGAGTCTGCCGAGCATGGCGTACTCTCCGTACATGAGCTTGCTGTGGTCGCCCTTCATGTTGCGGACGATGGTAGACATTTCAATGTTCAGGATGGGCACATGCGTTTCTTCGAAGAACGCGCGCACCATGGTACCGATGGTCAAAGATGACGGTCCGTGGCCCATGGTGACCCAGATTTGCCTTCTGTATCCCTGCCGCAGAAGCGATTTGGCCAGGATTTTTAAATAAGCTTCGCCTTCGCTGAGGCTCATGTAAACGGTCGCCGCGGAGGTGACGGTGGAACCTGGGAAGAAATACGCAAGGAACGGCAGATACACGGCATCGGCCTGCTGCGCCATTTGCATCGCCATTCCTAGCGGCGCAACGTACTCGCGATCGCTGGGCAGCACACCCTGGGCTTCGATGGCGCCGACGGGAACAAAGATGACGTCGCTGCGCTTGAGATAGTCCGCGATCTCGATTTGGCTGAGGCGTGTCACGTCACGCGTGCGCAATTTCGCGGCATTTTGGCCCCATGCGGCGACGGACGAAATCAGCGTGAACAAGCCCAGTTTGAGTAGAAGCGATGTCAGCATCTGCATGACTCTTTCCTGGCGAAACCAACGCCATCGCGTATGTTACGGCTGGCGTGGAAGGATCATAGGGCCGAGAGTCGATCGCGGGAGTCTGGCCGACACGCGCAAACTATTGAAAACAAACGCTACAAATGCCTAGCGGGCGGGTGCGTAGATTCGCAACATTCCTCTTGACAGTTGTTCGGATAAGCGTTGAAGTGTTAAAGAACGCCGCTGTGCCCTGGCCAAGGGGGAAGCCTTGTCGCGCGTTGAAAAACAAGCTTTTCGAACGTTGCCGCTGCGGGCGGCCGTAATCGCTGCCCTGCTGGCGATTCCTGCGAGCGCTCAGCGAGCGCCGCTTTTCAAAAGCGAAATTCTGCCGGTTCTCGAAAAGAACTGTGTGCAGTGCCACGGCGATCAAAAGAAGATGGCCGGGCTCGACTTGAGCACGTTCGCGGGGCTGATGGCGGGCGGCTCGAGCGGTCCCGTGATTGCGCCTGGGAAGCCGGAGCGCAGCCTGTTGTGGCAAATGATCGATTCGGGCAAGATGCCGATGGCCGGCAAATTGACCGACGCCGACAAGCAGCTCATCCGAACCTACATCGAGCAGGGGCGGTTCCCGTCGATGGAAGCTGCTCAACAAGAACGCGAAGCAGCCAAGATCACGCTGGAGGTGCGCAACTGGTGGTCTTTCCGCAAGCCGGTTGATTCTGCCGTTCCCAGTGTCAAACACAGCGAGCAGGTGAAGACGCCGATCGACGCCTTCGTTCTCGCAAAATTGGAAGCCAAGGCATGGCAACTGCAGCCCGAGGCGGACCGCGTTACGCTGATCCGCCGCGCGTATTTGGACTTGACCGGGCTGCCGCCGTCTCCGGCGGAAGTGAAGGCGTTCGCGGAGGACAAATCCGCGGATGCGTACGAGAAGCTTGTCGACCGGCTGCTCGCATCACCACATTATGGTGAGCAGTGGGGTCGTCATTGGCTGGACGTGGCGGGCTACTCGGATTCGGTGGGTGACGCATACGACACGGAACGCGTAGCGGCCTGGAAATACCGCGATTACGTCATCAACGCATTCAACAAGAACAAGCCGTACAACCGATTTTTGATGGAGCAGTTCGCTGGCGATCAATTGGTTAACTACGATCCGGGCAAGCGGCCAGCGCCCGAGCAGATCGAACCATTGATCGCGACAGGCTTTCTGCGAACCACCGCGGACATCACCGATAACCAGACGATCTACCAGGTCGATAAATATTTCGACGCGCTCGAAAAGTCCACGGAGACCAGTCTGAAGGCGGTGATGGGCCTGACGGTGCAATGCGCCCGGTGCCACGATCACAAGTTCGACCCGCTTTTGCAAAGAGACTATTACAAGCTGACGGCCGTGTTCCAGGCGGCGTTTGATCCCGAGAACTGGCTGGCGGCGAATCTGCATTACGGGGAATGGCCGAGCCGGGTGGTGCTCGACATGCAGCCGGACCAGCGCGACACCTGGATCAAGGCGGTCACGAGCAACACGTCGAAAGAGCGCCGACGGCAGGAGTTGCTGCTGGCAGCGACCTACGATCGCTACCGCAAGGAATTGAAGACTGGAAAGCAGCTCACCCCGGAGGAGCGCGAGGCGATCCGCAAGGAGATCGCCGCCGATCCCGATCTCGACGTGGATCCGAATGCGCCAAAGGATGGAATCACAGAAGCCGAATTGGAGAAGCGCTTCCCGGAACTGGCGGAGAAGAAGGCTGAAATTCAGGCCATGCGGTACAAGGGCGGCGATTCGAAAGTACAGCCGAACTACATCCTGGCCACTTGGGACGTTTCGAAGACGCCATCACCCACGTACATCTTGCAACGCGGCAATTATCTGGCTCCGGGCGCGGCCGTGGAGCCTGGTATCCCGGCGGTTCTTGACGACCCGCAACATCCGTTCCGGTTTCCAGATCCGAAGCAGCATCCCGAATGGCACCACACCGGCAGGCGGCAGGCGCTGGCCGAGTGGCTCACCCAACCCGACAATCCGCTCACTGCCCGTGTTTTCGTAAACCGGGTTTGGCAGTTTCACTTTGGCGAAGGCATCGTCAGGTCTGTGGATGATTTTGGTTCACAGGGCATGCCGCCGACGCATCCGGAATTGCTCGATTGGCTGGCGGTGCGCTTCGTCGAGCACGGCTGGGACATCAAATGGCTGACCAAAGAGATCATGATGTCGGCCGTGTATCGCCAGTCGTCGGTAGAGGATCCAGTCAAAATGGCAGCGGATCCAAGCGACAAGCTGCTCTGGCGGAAGGCGCCCATACGTCTCGAAGCCGAGGTGATTCGCGATTCCATGTTGAAAGTCAGCGGTCTGCTGAATCCGGAGATGTTCGGGCCGCAACTGCCACTGAAGCAGGCCGACGACGGGCAGTGGCTGGAAGACGAGAAGAAGATCAATCCAAACCGGCGCAGCATGTATCTTTCATTCGCTCGGACGCGGCCCGAGGGATTTCTGCACGCTTTCGATTGTCCGGATATGACGTCGGATTCGCAATCGCAGCGGTTCCGGTCGGCGCTTCCGGCGCAATCGCTGGCGCTTTTGAACAATGCGCTGGTCAGGCGCACCTCGCTGGCGTTCACAGAACAGGTATTGGAACGAAGCAAGGGAAATGCCGAGGACGCGCTGGAGCTGGCGTTCGACGCCACGTATTCACGCAAACCCTACCCGGAGGAACTGGAGCTCGCGCGGAAGGTGATGTCATCTTCCGCCGATCCCAAAGAAGGTTTGCGGCTCTTCCTTCAGGGTTTGATGGCGGCCAATGATTTTCTTTACAGCTTCTGAGCATCGAGGAGACGTGGACCAATGAAGATTTCGCGCAGGCGGGCGTTACAGGAAGCGGCGGGTGGGCTCGGCGCGGTGGCGCTGAGCTGGCTGCTGGACCAGCAGAACGTATTCGGAGCCCCAACAGTGGCAGCGCCAGGGCCGCTCTACAATCTGAAGCCGAAGCAGCCGCATTTCGCGCCCAAGGCGAAGAACGTAATCTTCATCTACATCAGCGGCGGACCCAGCACCATCGACATGTTCGATCCAAAGCCCGGGCTTTTGAAATATGACGGGAAGCCCGCGCCGTTCGAAATCAAAGGGCGCGCACTGAACGGCTCGCAGCAGATCATGGCCAGCCCATGGTCATTCCAGCAGTTCGGGCAGAGCGGGCGGCCTGTATCCGAGTTGCTGCCCTATTTTGCAAAGGCTGTAGACCAGGTAGCGTTCGTAAGGTCGATGACGACGGATCGAATCGATCACTCGACGGCGCAGTTCACGTTTGTCACCGGGCGCGGGATCACAGGATTCCCGAGCATCGGCTCATGGATCGCGTATGGGTTGGGGACCGAGAACCAGAATCTGCCGGCATTCATCGCGCTGGAGAATGGACAAGCCACGATTGCCACAAGGGCGTATTCTTCGGCTTGGCTGCCGCCGGTCTACTCGGGGACGAAGATGGAAGCGAATCCCGAAGCGCCGATGTTCGATATCAAGCGTCCCAAGGATATGAGCGGAGATCAGCAGGCGGAGCTTCTGCAAATTGTAGAGGGACTGAACCGGGTGCAGAAGAAGGCGTATCCGCTCGATCAGGATCTGGAGGCGCGCATCGCCAATTACGAATTATCGGCCCGCATGCAGATCGAAGCGATGAAGGTGGCCGACATCACCAACGAAAGCGCAGCCACGAAGCAGCTGTACGGCCTGGAAGATAAAGTCGCCGGGCCATTTTCACATAATTGCCTGATGGCGCGGCGGCTGGTAGAAAGCGGCGTTCGGTTTGTCACCATCATCAGCGGCAGCGGCGGCGGAGCGGGGTGGGATTGCCACAACAATATCCAGGGCTCCATGCCGGGCCTGTGCAAGAGCATTGACCAGGGCATGTACGCGCTGCTTACGGATTTGAAAGCGAGAGGCATGATGGAAAGCACGTTGGTGGTCTGGTCGGGCGAGTTCGGCCGGCTGCCTACCATTGAAGCCAAGAACGTGCGGCCAGGCCGCGACCACAATCCTTACGGATTCAGTATGTGGATGGCAGGGGCCGGAGTGAAGCCAGGCATAGATTACGGTGCCACGGATGATCTCGGCTACGCCGCCATCAAAGACTACAAGCTTACCCACAGCGACATCCACGCCACCATCCAGCATCTGGTCGGGCTGGACTACAAGAAAAACACCTACCTCTATGAGGGCCGCGACGAATCCCTGGTCGGCATCAACCCGGCGCGCGTGGTGAACGAAGTTCTGGTGTAGTCGGCCCGCTTGCCCGTGGTGCGAGTATTATTGATTCTGTGAACGCCGCCCGGGTCCTCGCACGATCCCTATTCATCACGGCCGTGATGGCTTTTCTGTGCCACGCGCAGACAGGCCTGCCGGTGACTTACGATCGGATCCTCCAGGCCAGCCTCGAACCCGGTAACTGGCTCACATATTCGGGCGATTACAGCAGTCATCACTTCAGCACTCTCGACCAGATCACCAGCGACAACGTCGGGCGGCTGCACGCGAAGTGGATCTATCAAATGCACCACGCCAAGGTTGAGGCGACTCCCATCGTGGTGGACGGCATCATGTACGTTACGCGTCCGCCTAGCGACGTGATCGCCCTCGATGCCGAGACCGGCCGAGCCTTGTGGACTTACGAGTATCGGTTGCCGCGGAGAGTGTACACGTGTTGCGGCGAAGTGAACCGCGGCGTGGCAATTCTGGGCAGCAAGGTGTTTCTGAGCACTCTGGATGCAAAGTTGGTGGCGCTCGACGCGCGCTCCGGACGTATGCTCTGGACCAAGCAGATCGTAGATCCGACGCTGGGTTACACCGCAACGGCCGCACCGCTAGTCGTCAAAGACAAAGTAATTGTAGGGATTTCAGGCGGCGAAGCAGGCGTGCGCGGTTTCGTGGATGCGTATTACGCCGCAACCGGCGAGCGCGCCTGGCGCTTCTACACCATTCCCGCGCCGGGCGAGCCGGGATCGGAAAGCTGGACAGGCGATTCGTGGCAACACGGCGGAGGAACCACATGGATCACGGGCTCGTATGATCCGGATCTGAACCTTGTTTACTGGGGCACCGGCAATCCGGGACCCGACTACAACGGTGATGTGCGCCAAGGGGACAACCTCTACTCATGCTCTGTGGTAGCGCTGGACCTCGATACCGGAAAATTGAAATGGCATTTTCAATTCACGCCGCATGATACGCATGATTGGGATTCCACGCAGGTTCCCGTGCTGCTCGATTCGACAGTGGGCGGGCGGCCAAGGAAGCTGCTGGTCGAGGCCAGCCGCAATGGTTTTTACTACGTACTCGATCGCCAGACCGGTGAATTCCTTTTAGCCAAGCCGTACGTGAAACAAACCTGGGCGAAGGAGATCGACGGCAAGGGACGACCCGTGATGTTACCGGGCCAGGTGCCGACCATGGAGGGAAACGACTCTATCTGGCCGGGAGTTGATGGCGGGAACAACTGGATGTCGCCGAGTTACAACCCCATCACCAAGCTGCTTTACGTTTCGGCGCGCGAGGAGAGGCGCAGATTTTTCAAATCCGACACGCTGGAGTTTCGCGCCGGCGAGATGTACGCGGGTGGCGGTGGGGGCGGAGGAAAGTTCCGGCCAGACGAGAATGCGGGCAAGCTTCTGGCCATCACGCCGGAGACAGGTGAGATTCAATGGGAGCACCGCCTGCTGTCGCCGCATTGGTCGGGCGTGCTCTCTACCGCGGGCAATCTCGTTTTCTCCAGCACGTTCGAGGGCAATATCTTCGCTCTCGATGCCCGGACCGGAAAAGAGCTCTGGCACTTTCCCGGCGGCGACAAGGTTTATGCCAGCCCAATCACGTTTTTGAGCCGGGGAAAACAGTTGATCACGCTGCCGATTGGAGACAACCTGATTGCCTTTGCGCTGGATTGAGCGAACTGCCGCAAGAATCTTCGTCGCGGGCTGGATGCTGGCGGCCGCACTGCCGGCGCAGGCGCAGAGGATGCGAGGGGACGAAGCGCGCAACGCAGCCAACCTGCCGGAGAAAAATCCGCTGGCTTCCGAAGCCGATATCGCCATTGGACGCCAGCTATTCCTGGGCCGCTGCGCGCTCTGTCACGGGCAAGACGGCGAGGGAGGGCGCGGTGCCGCTCTCAATACCGGCCAGTTCCGCCACGGGACATCGGATCGTGAAATGTTTATGACCGTCCGCAATGGCATTCCCAATACCGAAATGCCCGGCACGTTTCTGACGGATCCGGAAGTCTGGCGCCTAGTGGCCTATGTCAAGCGGCTGGGCTCGACGCGAGCACCGGAAGAAAAGGTATCGGGTGATCCGCAGGCGGGGCGCACGGTCTATGAGAGCCAGGGTTGCGCCACTTGCCACCGCATCGACGGCTCTGGTGGCGACCTGGGTCCCGATTTATCCGCGGTTGGTGCGCAGAGCTCGTTGCGGTACTTGCGCGATTCGATCGTCAACCCCAGCGCTTACATTCCGCTCAGCTATAGAAGCGTCACCGTCACCGGCGTCAGTGGCATGAAGACCAGGGGCCTTCATCTCAACGAAGACGACTACTCGATTCAATTACGCGATCTCGATGGCAATCCCCGGTCTTTTATGAAAAGCGAGTTGAACGAGATCCGGTACGAAAGAGAGTCGCTGATGCCGCCTTACCGCACACTTTCCGAAAGCGATCTGGATAACTTACTGGCCTATCTGAAATCCTTGAAGGGGAAGCGCTAGACCCCACTTAGAGACGGAGGAAGATCTTGTGCCGGTACAGCCAGTAACATAGCGACCACATCACGAGCAAGACGGCACAACTTTGCGCGACCGGCGCCAATGTTCCGAGAAAAACAAAATTGCCAGTGAAGACGGCGACTGATTTGTTCAGCCAGCCGCGCAGAATCAGGTCAAGTGAATAGATGAAGATTGCGTTCGAGCCGGCCACCAAAAGCGGAAACGTAAGCTTGCGGTACCCGGCCACCTCGATCAGCAGATAGAGGACGAGGAACATCGCCAGCACCCAGCCCGCGCTATACAAAGCGAAGGAAGCGGTCCAGATTCTCCGGATGATCGGAATGAATGGCGAAAGAACCAACCCGCCGGCGAACGCACCCACCATTGCCAGCGCGAGGATCTTCATTTGCTCGGAGCGGGGGCGGCTGCTGCGGAGCAGGTTGCCGGCCCACACACCGAATACCGCCGTTGCGGAAGTGCTAATGACGTTGAGATTGGTGGTCCAAGACTCGTAGTTGTAGCCCATGATGGCGCGATCGATGACGGCTCCGATGTTGCCTGTTTTCGTAAATGCGCCATCCGGGCTCGGAAACAGGAAGAACAAACTGGAATGAACCGTGAGGAGTGCGACCCCTGCCGCCACCTGATAAGAGAACTTCCACTGCATGATCAGGAAACACAGCAGATACGCAACCGCAATATGCGTTAGGATGTTGTGCATTTGAAAGTGCAGCCGGTTGGCCTCAATCGAGATCAGGATCTGGCTGAGCAGCATGAGACGCAAACAGCGCGCCAGCACGTGCCGGAGGTTCTGACCGAATGTAGCTCCCTTCTCGGTGCGCCGCCCGAGTGAAAAAGGCATCGACATTCCCACCATGAGTAGGAACGCGGGCGCAATCAGATCGTAAAACGTTGTCCCTACCCAGGAACTGTGATCAAACTGCACGGCGATGGCGTGATAGCGAGGATTATTGACAAGCCCTTGGAACCCCAATCCGTCCGAGACCAGCAGAATCATGATCAGGCCGCGAAAAGCATCGAGCGGAAGAAACCGGCGTGCCTCCACCGTCTCCCGCGACACTGCGGCGGGAACATGGGAGGGTGCGGCCGCCACCTCGCCGGTCAGCATGCGAGCATTCTAACACTGCTGTCGCGAAGGCACGCCAGAAGCAGGCTTACCTCACTCGGCTTCCGGCATCAATTACCGCAGGAACAGGTTTACGCGGTGAAACCCAAGTTCTTCAGCAAGGCACGGCCGAGTTCGTGTCCATCGAGCGGGGGCAGCGGCCGGCTGCGTTCCTCGTTCTGCATGCGGCGCGCTTCCTGCTTCCGACGCTCCGACTCCCTTTGCGCGTCCAACCTATCGTGGTGCGCCTTGAGGTGCGCCAATTCCTCGGCTTGCGCCAGCTTCAGCTTTTCCTTGCTGCCGGCGATGAAATCGAGCTGCTGCTTGAGCTCCGGGCGTTCCGCCACGGCCGGCAGAGTCCCGACGAACGCCCGGAATTTGTCTAGTTCGCCAAACAGGCGGTCCAGTTTCCAGGGATCGGCCTTGGCCTCCTGAGGGTTCGACGCAGGGGCGCTCGGACCATCCAGCGAGGGGGAATCGACGGAGCAGTCGTGCGGCTGCAGGCTGAAAGTCCACATGCAATCGCAGGCCGGGCAGCAGACGTAATTCCACATCCGCGCGATACAACCATCCCGCATGCAACCCAGTACGGCGCCAGGTTGCAGGCCGACGGGCTTCTTGCACTGCGGGCAACCGACTCTGGAGGGCATGGGAGTGTGGCAGAACTCGCACTCGGGTTTTGCAGGCATATGGCCGGCGATCCCGATTAGTACGTTTCCCAGAATCTCTGAGTTCGAAACCTGCGGCAGCCACAGCGCCAGCAACTCCGCGTGTGAGAGACGCCGCGACGGACCAAGCAATGGATCGTGCAGAGTGACATCCCTGTCATCCAGATCTACCAGCACCGAGTAATGTCCTGCCGGCGAGTCTTTCTGCAAGCTGTGATTCAGAATCGCGCGAATCCCCCACTCCTTGCAGAGCCGCAGAGCTTGCAGCGGGTACCGCGCCTGAATGACCACCGCGTTGAAGCCGCGGTTCACGGCGTCCTGGGCCATCAAGTGTGTCGTCGATGCGAGGCTGCCGAGTGGGCCGGACTTCGATATCGCGGGCCAGATCTCGTGCTGTGGGACGTCCTTGCCTAAGGACCGGTAAATCATGCGCAGGCTTGCCGCGCCGCACGTCCGGCTAGTCTGCGAATCGTTTTGCGTATCGTAGGGGATCGCTGCTAACGCCGCCATAGTCACAACTCCTAACCGATCAGAACCGTAGAACAGCCGAGGGCGATGAAACCGGCGTGGCACGTCCGATCGCCCACGCGCGCCGCTGGTTTGCCGCCGATCAGGACCGTCGTCGATGCAAGCGCAATGACATCGATTGGGCCAACGCACATGGCCAGGTCCCCGGTACGGGCGGCTGCCTGGCCCCCAATCAGCACCGTCGGGCAGCCGAGGAGAATCGGCCCGCCGATGTGCGGCGATGGTCCGTTCATCATCGTACAAACATGTTGATCGCCCATACGTGCAGCTGGTTGTCCCATTTCCTCAATCCTCCATCCCCTTCTATGTGTAACGGCCCTCGGCCAAGCCGATTCCCAGCTCCACGAATAATCGCCGTGTCTCGGCAATCCTGGCCGGTTCGGCTTTGATAGCCGCGAACTTAACCGCCGTTGCCACATAGGCTGCCCAGGCAAACGGCGGCGGCGCCACCGGTGGCAGATTCGACGGACCCAGGCTTCCCCCGGTCAGGCTGGTAGCCCTCGCAAGCGCCCCCGCTGGCGACGGCGCCTTGGCGGCTTCGGCCGGGCCCTTCGCAGCGGCCCGATTCTGCTCGGTTGGCCGCATCACCCATTGCACGGCGGCTGTACAGGCCACCCGATCGGCTGCCGAGAGATTGTTGCCGCAAGCGTGCTGCAGGCACAGACAACCCCACCAGACCGCTTCTCGCGCCGGAAGCGCATGCGCCATGAAATCGATTCCCGTTGCATACTGCTTATCCGCCAGCAGAGCCTCGACAAATTCCCGAGGACCTATCCCGCCGCGGAGCAGGGGCAGCGCTTTTTGTTCAAGTTCAAAGCGCGCACAGATCTCGGCGGCGGTAGTTTCCTGGATCTTGACAAGTTGGCTGGCCATGGCTTGGTCCTCTTGAGGATCGATCTAGTTGATTTGGACCAGCGGCCCTTTGATGGTTATGCCTTTTGCCGAAATCGATATGGAACTGATGGGGTCGCCGTTGTCGTCTGCACCCACGCCGAAATTAATGCTTCCGCTGGGTCCTACACTGATGTCGATGTTCCCTTCTGGGTCAAGGGTAATCCACTGGCTGTTGTCTAAGTCATCAAACGTACCCCGCATAATATTTACTTCTCGCGAATTGTCGGGATCGGTATGAATAAAGACTCCATGGTATTGTTCCTTGGTACCGTTATTCCAGTTCCATTGACCCGTGTGAACCAGAATTTGATCGTTCGAGACTATCTTGGCCTCGGCGGGTTCATCGCCGCCCGCGGCGATGACGACTCCACCGGCCTCTTTGGAGTTTCCACGAGATAACAAGCCAATTCTGCTGGCGTAACGCATGAACCTGCCACGGATGAGTCTAATGTCGTTGTCGTCTTCGTCCCTTACTGGTTTTGGTTTTGGCTTCGGCGTAGGCGTCGGGGTGGGCGTTGGACACGGAGGGGGCACCACCGGGCAACCGCCACCACCTCCCGACCCGCCTCCAGTTTTCTTCTTGTCTGATTCCATAAAGTGCCTCCTGTTCATTCGGTGCCAATTGCCTCGAGGGGAGCCAGCATTGACCCCAAAGTCGCTGCACCCGCTCCGAAGTCTAGGATTCCCCAGTCAGATGCATCATGCTGGGGACTTAGCCCCCACAGCGGCATAAGCTGGTCCACTATTTCCCACGTCGCCGCCTTCATCGCCATCTCGACTCCGAGGATCGCGATCAGCAATCCGTCCACCAGCGCCTGAAACGCGATCGCCAGTTCCGCGCGCTGCTGATCCTCCTTCAGCGCGTCATACAGGATGACCCAGGCGATGGAGGCGGCGCCCAGAACGCCGCACAGAATTACTGTGGCCGGATGATCGCTGTACGGTCCTGAGATCTCGATCTTCGGCGGTCCGAAGTTGATGTCGAATTCCTGGCCGAGCACGAAGTTCGCGCTGGTCCCAATCGTAAACTGCATGTTTCCGCCCAGACCGGCGCCTAAAGCACTCGTCAGGCCCGGTGCTGCGGGAAGACCCGGGACACCAACCGCGAGTCCCAACGGGTTGACGCAAATCTGCATGTTGTTCCCGACCGTCAGTTGATGATTGAGACCCGCGGTAGCCTGGAAGTTCTCGCCGAAAGTCATCACCGAGTTGAGACCCAAGACCCCGACCGGCGGCGGCTCCGGCATGGTGTCTCCCGCGTCGAAGCCGCCGCCACTGCCGCCTCCGGCCGGCAGCAGTTTGCCCACGGTCAGCACATTGGCTACGCCGACTCGTTCGCCTTTGTGCCGGCCCGCGTGGAACATCTTGTCCAGCTCTGTGTTCAAGCTCATGTTGTGTTCCGAGTGTATGGAAAGGTGCTCGTGGCCTTTTTCGTCGTTGAACACGATGCCGTTGTAATTCTTCTGGGCGGTGCCGCGCAGGCTGGCCGATTTGAAGCCGCCCAACTGCTTGTGCAAGGGCAGAGTGAACCACGGCATGTTTTCCGCGTTGTAGACGCTGCCGGTAATGAGGGGCTGGTCCGGATCGCCCTCCTCGAAAGTCACCACGACCTCGTGGCCGATGCGCGGCCAGAAGAAGGCGCCCCAGCCCTTGCCGGCCCACACCTGCGACACGCGCAGCCAGCATGAGCTATCGGCATCCTTCTTTCCCTCGCGGTCCCAATGGAACTGCACCTTTACGCGGCCGTACTTATCGCAGAAAATCTCCTCGCCTTGCGGGCCGACCACGGTCGCGGTCTGGACCCCTGCGATCACCGGTCTCGGGGTCACCCCCTGTGGGCGATACCGGAGCGCGGCGGGAATGCAGGTGAAGTGGTTTTCATAACGGAAATCCGGCTCTTCGCCGCTGCGGTAGCCGCTCATGTGCGCATCGTGATCGACGCGCGTCAGCAGGTATGAGCCGTTGGCATCGAAGTGCCGGTCCAGGGTGAACTTGTGCCCGGCGGTGAAGTTGCCGCAATCGCTTGCTCCCCGAATCTCGAGGCTATTGACCTCCTCCTGCTCCATTCGGACCTTAACCGTACGATCCCGATCCTCGAAGATGTGTTTCAGATCCTGCGGCCGGGGCGTGCCATCGCGATCGATTCCGTCGAAGCGCTGCGCGTAGCCGCCGGGGTAGTCGTAGATCTCGAGCTGCTGGTTGCCACCCACTTTCAGCTTGTGAATCACCTTGCCGGCGGTAAGGCCGTCCAGCGTGTTTTGTCTGGCTTCGAGACAGTTACTGGGCAGCTCGAAACAGTGGTCCCATAGCGTGTACTCACCGGAGCAGAGTTGCTGGGTCTTTTCCCAGGCGTTGACGCGCATATCGGTCGCTTGGCGGACGGACACTCTGTCGTAGTCGACGTTGTTTTTTCCGGGGACAGTGGGGTGCGTCGTGTCGCTGACGACCAACTGATGATTGCCGTCGGTGTGTTTGAAGAAGTAGTAGATGCCCTCCTCCTCCATCAGGCGGCTGACGAAAGCGAAATCCGATTCGCGGTACTGCACGCAATAGTCACGCTCATGGTAGGCGCCGAATAGCTCGTAGGTGACATCCAGACCGTTGAACACCTTCCGCAAAATGTCGGGCGTGGAGAGATGCTGAAAAATGCGGCAACGCACCTTCTTGGTGAGCAGCCAGAGCTTGGGAGCCAACTCGGCGCGAAAATGTACGAAGGAGTCATCGCCACGGTCGCCTTGGGTGAAGCGCCGGACCAGACCGTTGAAATAGCGCTTTTCGCCGTTGGCGAGACGCATTTCGATGGTGACGTTTTCACCCAGGATGCGGTCGAAGCGGATCTGGGTCTCGGCCTCAGCCAACAGATCGACTTGGAAGTGAAACAGCTCCGAGATGGCCTCGCGACCTTGAAAACCGGTCGCCAGCAGGGCATCAGTGCCCAGCGGCGTAGTTATGATGAGCGGTCTGTCAGCTTGTGTACAAGTGGGCATCGGGCACCTCCTTCCTAAACGCATCTTGGAACCGGCATCAGGCACGCCAAACACTGCCGGCCGGGGCTTCCATCGTGCTGCCCTCATCTTCAAGGGCGGAAAACGTGGGCGAAAACTATAACGGCGCGCAATAAAACTTTAGATGCCTGGCCGCCGCTGGCTTCGGTCTGTGGAAAACAGAGGGCAAAAATGATAGCCTTCTGTGAACGAGCGCCCGTGGCGTTGAAAGAATGGAGTCGCCGGCTCACCAGATCACACAGCTGCTGCAGGCCTGGAGCGGGGGTGACGAAGCTGCCCTGGATCAGCTCATGCCAGTGGTCTACGGAGAGCTGCACCGGCTGGCGCAGCGTTTTATGGCCGACGAACGGCCGGGCCACACCTTGCAAACTACCGCGCTGGTGAATGAGGCGTACCTGCGCCTGGCGGATTCCGCGCATTTGAACTGGGAGAGCCGGGCTCACTTCTTCGCTGTCTGCGCGCGCGTCATGCGACGCATCCTGGTGGATTTTGCCCGTTCCCGCCAAGCGCTGAAGCGTGGGAGTGACATGCCGCCACTTGAGCTCGATGAGGCGCTGGCCGTAGTAGGGCAGCGCGGTACCGACCTGCTGGCCATCGATGATGCCTTGACGGCTTTAGCCGCGGTCGACCCGCGAAAGAGCCAGATCGTGGAGCTGCGCTTTTTTGGTGGTCTGAGTGTGAAGGAAACCGCCGAGGTACTCAAGGTGTCGGAGGAAACCGTGATGCGGGACTGGAGGTTGTCGAAGAGCTGGCTGCGGCGCGAGTTGAGCGGGGAGCAGTAGGTGGACGCCGAGCGTTGGCAGACAATCGAACGTCTGTATCATTCCGCTCTCGAGCTGGGAGAAGGCGAGCGAGCGGCTTTCCTCGAACAGGCCTGCGGCGGAGATGAGTCGCTCAGGCGAGAAGTGACGTCGCTCGTTGCGCAATCGGAGGGGGCGGACAGTTTCCTGGAAGCGCCGGCGATGGAAGTGGCCGCCAGGGCCTTGGCCGCCGCTGCTGAAACGCTGCCCGGTCACGCGCGCCCGGCCGGCGCCAGGAGCCCACGTTCCCTTCCATCCGCCATCGGCCGGTATCGCGTTGTTCGCCAGTTGGGCCAGGGCGGTATGGGCACCGTGTATGAAGCCGAGCAGGAACAGACGCGCCGCAGCGTGGCACTCAAAGTGATCAAGCCCGGATTTTGCACGCCTGAAGGATTGCGGCGGTTTGAACATGAATCTCGAGCGCTGGGCCGTTTGCAGCACCCTGGTATCGCACAAATCTACGAAGCGGGCACGGCCGATACCGGCTTTGGGCCGCAGCCGTACTTTGCCATGGAGCTCATCCGCGGGCAGTCGCTCATGGCCCACGCAGAAGCCCATCGACTCAATACGCAGCAGAGGCTGGCGTTGATGGCCAGAATCTGCGATGCCGTGCACCATGCGCATCAGCGCGGGCTTATACATCGGGACCTGAAACCTGGAAACATTCTGGTGGACGAGACGGGACAGCCCAAGATTCTCGATTTCGGAGTAGCGCGCATTACCGGGAACGAGGCGGAAGGGACCCGCCTCACCGACGCAGGACAAATCGTGGGCACGCTAACCTACATGAGTCCGGAGCAAGTGTTAGCGGATCCCTCCGAATTGGATTTCAGGAGCGATGTCTATTCGCTGGGAGTCATTCTCTTTGAACTGCTGTCCGGCCGGCTCCCTTACAACGTCAGCCACCGGCAGCTGCCCGAGGCCGTCAGGACGATTCGGGAAGACGATCCCACGTCGCTGAGCTCGATCAGCCGCAACTACAGTGGCGACATTGAAACCATTGTTGGGAAGGCGCTGGAGAAGGATAAGGCGCGGCGCTATGCAACCGCGGCTGATCTGTCGGCGGATATTCGGCGCTACCTGGACGACCAACCGATTGCAGCCCGCCCGCCGAGTGCCGGCTACCAGATACAGAAGTTCGCCCGCAGGCACCGGGCCTTAGTGGGGGGCGTGGCAGCAGTCTTTGTGGTGTTAGCGGCGGGAATCGTGGCTAGCACATGGCAGGCCATCCGAGCTAACCGGGCCGGACAGGCAGCCTTGGTGGAGCGCGATCGGGCCCTGCAGGCCGAGGAGCGGGCTCGAGTGGACCGCGACCGGGCCACTGCCGCCGAGCAGCGGGCCACACATGAACGCGACCTCGCGCTGAGTGCCCAGCAGGCGGCCACGCGCGAGCGGAATCGAGCGCTAACCGAGAAGCAGCGGGCAGACGATGAAGCGGCTACGGCGAAAGCCGTCAACAACTTCCTCCAACAAGACCTCTTGGCACAAGCGAGCGCCAAAAAGCAGGCGCGGCCCGATTCCAAGCCCGATCCGGACCTCAAGGTGCGCACCGCATTGGAGCGGGCCGCCGCTGGTATCGAAGGCAAGTTTGAAAAACAGCCCTTAGTCGAGGCTTCGATCCGGCAGACAATCGGAATGACGTATCGTGACCTGGGCCTGTATACCGAGGCGCAACGGCAACTGGAGAAGGCGCTAACGTTGCGGCGTCGCCTGCTGGGTGAGGACCATCCTGACACGCTGGCCTCTATGGGCGATCTGGCCGTCCTGTACCGTGACCAAAGTAAGCGTGCGCAGGCCGAATTGCTGTTGGCCAAAGTCCTGAATGTCCAGCGCCGTGTTTTGGGCGCGGACCGTCCCGAAACCCTGGAAACCGCCCACGAACTTGCGCAAGTCTACGACGAGAACGGTAAGAGCGGGCAAGCCGAGCTTCTTTTGACCAAGACTCTCGATGCCCGGCGCCGCGTTTTGGGTGAGGATCATCCCGACACTCTGCTCACCATGAACACACTGGGGGCGCTTTACGAGGATCAGGGAAGATATGCGGACGCCGAACGTCTCATCACCAAGGCCCTCTCCGTGCAACGGCGCGTTCGGGGCGAGGATCATCCCGAAACGCTCGACGCCATGAACTCTCTCGCATCCCTGTACGCGACCGAAGGCAAGTATGCGCAAGCCGAACCTCTCTTTTTGGACGCGCTCGCGATCAAACGCCGCGTGCTGGGCGAAGAGCACGCCGAGACGCTGGCGACCATGAGCAACCTGGCTTCTCTCTATCGGACCGAAGGCACGTATGCGCAAGCCGAGCCTCTACAAACCAGAGCCTTCGAGATACAGCGTCGGGTGCTCGGTGAGGAGCACAGCCAAACGCTGGCGAGCATGAATAACCTCGCCGTGCTGTACCAGGAGCAAGGCAGATATGCGCTGGCGGAACCCCTCCTGGTCAAGGGCCTCGAAATCCGTCGTCGCCTGCTGGGCGAAAGCCATTCCGATACCGCGCGCGCCATGAACAACCTGGCGGGGCTCTACATGCAACAGGGTAAGTATGCACAAGCCGAGCCTCTAATGATAGACGTCGTGTCGGTCCGGCGCCGAGTGCTGGGCGAGGAGAATCCCCTCACTTTGCTCAGCGCGAACAACCTGGCCAAGGTGTACGAGGTGCAGGGCAAGTACGCCCAGGCCGAGCCTCTGTACGTCAAGTCCCTCGAGTTGCAACGTCGTCTGCTGGGCGAGGAGCATCCCGACACATTGGGAAGCGTGAACTACCTGGGCACACTCTACCGCTGTGAAGGCAAGTATGCGGAGGCCGAGCCTCTACTGACGAAAGCGGTTGACGTTCGACGCCGCGTGCTGGGTGCGGAGCATCCTTATACGCTCGTCAGCATGAAAGAACTGGCTACGCTCAAACAGCGCCAAGGAAATTATGCGGACGCCGATGCAATCTTCACTTCGGTACTGGAGGCACGGCGGCGCGTACTGGGACCCGCACATCCGGACACCCTGGAAGTGATGACGTCCCTGGGAGAGATTCGACTCCAGCAGAAGCGGTACACCGATGCCGAACCGCTGCTTCGCGAGGCTCTCACCATCTACGAGAAGACGGCTTCTGACTCCTGGCAGCGGTATCGGAGCCAGAGCTTGCTGGGCGCGGTCCTGGCTGCCCAGAGCAGGTATGCGGAGGCTGAGCCGCTATTGGCTTCCGGATATCAAGGAATGATCCAGCGGGAAACCACAGTTCGCTTCGAAGACCGGCCGGCGTTGAGCCGCGCGGGAGAGCGAATCGTTCAACTCTATGAGAAGTGGGGTAAGCCGGAGAAGGCTGCCGAATGGCAAGAAAAGGTCCATCAGCTACGAGTTGATTCCGACGCCGAACGCGCACGAGCGGCCAAGAAGTAGCTTGGTCATTTGCTAAAATCGGAAGCGGACCCGGAGGGTTCGATAATCGAATCCCCGCGCGGTTTAGATCTCGATTAGGCAGGCAAGCCACCCTAGCTCAGTTGGTAGAGCGGCTGATTCGTAATCAGCAGGTCGCCAGTTCGATCCTGGCGGGTGGCTCCATAAAATCAATAACTTATGAGCTAATTGGTGTGACCCGCTGGGCCTTTGGTAGCAACCCTGGTAGCAACCAGAGATTCTGGAACCGCGTTGCGGGCGAGCAATTCGTCCATTTTATTGGCTGCATCCCGCTTCGCTTCCCGGTAGACGTGTTGGTACACGTTCTGCGTGAGCCTGACGTCCGAGTGCCCGACGATTTCCGCGATGACCTTCAGCGGGACGCCGGGCGCCCAGTAGTGAGATGCACGCATGCCGCAAGTCGTGAAATCGTTGCTTCGGTAGTTTCGCAGCCTCCACCAGGGCATTGAATTCCTTTAGGATCTTTCGGTCATCGATAGGGGTGCCTTTCGTGCTGGTGAAGACATGACCGGTCTCGATCCAATTGGAGCCGGCGATAATCCTTTCCTGCCCTTGTCGTTCTTTGTGGGATCGCAATGCGGCGACGCACGCCGCTGGCAGTTCGATTCGTGCATTAATCGGCCTCATGGCTTACACCATCTACGACCGACGCGAGGAAGCGATTTCGCTCGATGGAGTGGAATAAATCGCGATGTGAGGATACCTTCGTATCCATCTCCTGAAGCTGCTCGGGCGATGGGAGTTCGGCCAGGGTCACCACAATCGCAGGAGGGAGTGGCGTCCACTGCTGTCCCATTTGGCCCAGCTCCATCGCCGCCCTCTCAGGCGGGCATAGCCCCACAGCTTGAAGCACTCGCGCGGCTCACATCTGATCGAGGAGACGCAACGGATTCATGTGGTGCAGGATGCTTTGGGCCACAAGAACATCGCCAGCACTTCGGCGCTCGCGGGAAGTGACCCACATCTGCTTTCCAAAACTGACCCAGGCGGTTGTAGCAGATTTTTCGAGGACAGGCGACTACATTCTGGACAGTGGTTTTCCCAGGGGCCAAGAATTCAGAGAGTGTCGGTTTGATCCGCCTGCAGACGAAAGAGATCCGTCCGCAGTATCGGCGTTGAGATGGCGATGTTAACAGGAAATCAGTGACTATACTTGAAAATAAACAACGACCGCGACCAATGTATCGGGTACGGCCCACCACTGTCGCCGAAATATAGCGAACGGCACTGTCGCGGCGCTGGAAAGACCGGTGACCAAGCTATAGTGAAACCGCGCGCGGTTCTCCGCTCGTTCGACAAAAGGAGCATAGTCAATACCTGCGCAGGTCTCGACGTGTTCGCCGTAGCTGAAGGAGATGGGTTCAGCATTGGTTCCCGGCTGATCGCTAACATCGTACTCGTTATAGAACTCCTCCGAGGGCTGGGAAGCGATACGGGAGAACTCATCAGGCGGCGTTCCGCCGGGCACCACTAGGGCGCTCGTCGTGGGCTCAGGTTCTCCTTCGGACCGGGCTCCCCTTGAACAACTCATTTCGCTTACCAGCGCAGCCGTCGGGAAATCGTAGGAGCTGCCACGAATGCATGCCCATGTATGGCCTAATATCCGAGTATGCAATGGCTCGCCATGGGCACAGGACATCTCAGCAGCCCGAGCTCCTGCTAAGCGTGTGACGCGCTGATAGACGTCAGCATATTTGGTAAACGAGCTGCCCTTCGCCACCCTTTGTTTGAAACCGGCGGTGATCCGGTATTTTTGATCGCACGGCAAGACGCTCCGTGCGCCTCGCGAAGTGTAGACGAGGCCCCGTATCGTGAGCTCGCCAAGCCCATCACGCCATTCCGGAACTCCGCTGGGCAGCGTGCCATCCTCTCCGGGCTGAGAAAAGTCCGGCATGGTTCATTATCTCCGTTTTGGCGCCTGACGTCGGCGACCCAGAAACTCACCCATTACGTCCAGGCCCAGCACCGCGGCGCGCTGGAATAGCCGCCGGAGCTGGTGGCGTTTTACAGCCTGATTACAGTCCTTCGTTTATCGATTAAGTCCTATCTGGCTCGTGTCAGGCGGCCTTCCGCTCAGAACCATTCAGAATATGCCTAACGATCCCGGCGGGTGGCTCCAAAAATCCTTTAATTCAAGCTACTTGCAGAGGCCCCTTCGGCGAGTGAACCACGCCGGATTTTGGTATGCCCAAAAGTATGCCCACCCTGAGCCTCCCGTACTCGCTCGATGGCTTCAAGGAATGCGTAGTGCAGTAGCGCGCCTTCACTGATCAGCCCGCCAGGACGCGATGCACGAGTTGTACGACGACCGAACCTTCTCCCACGGCTGACGCGACGCGTTTGACGCTGCCCGAGCGGATGTCTCCCACGGCGAACACGCCCGGGACACTGGTCTCGAACAGATACGGGCGCCGGCCAGGAGGCCAGCCTGCACTCTCCAGTTCGTCTGCGGCCAGATCGGCGCCGGTCTTTATAAACCCGCCGCTATCGAGCGCGAGGCAGCCCTCGAGCCATGCCGTATTAGGGTTTGCGCCGGTCATGGAAAAGATATGCCGGATAGCGTGCATTTCGGTTTCTCCGGTGGCGCAATTCCTCCACGTGACCGATTGGAGATTTCCGGCGCCGTCCAGACTGACCACCTCTGTCCGGAAGAGTAGTGTGATTTCGCGGCACTCTTCGATCCGGCGGATGAGGTACTGCGACATGCTGTCTGCAAGGCCTGAAGCGCGCACGAGCATGTAGACATGGTTCGCAATGGTCGAAAGAAACATCGCAGCCTGGCCTGCCGAATTGCCCCCGCCCACTACGATTACGTCTTCGCCTTTGCAGAGTTGCGCCTCCATAGACGTGGCTCCGTAGTACACGCCGGCCCCTTCGAATTGCGCAAGGTTCGCAACCTGCAGCTTGCGGTACTCGGCTCCACAGGCGATAACGGCAGCTCGTCCACGAATGGGGCTGTCGCCGTCACATTCGATCCGGAACGGCTGGCTATCGCATCTTATGGCCGTCGCCCGACGGGCAACGGCAATCTGCGCTCCGAATTTCTCGGCTTGCACGAACGCGCGGCCGGCAAGGTCCTGCCCCGAAATTCCCAATGGAAATCCGAGGTAATTTTCGATTCGCGAACTGGAGCCTGCCTGGCCTCCCGGAGCGATCGTCTCCAGCACCAACACGCTTAGCCCCTCGGAAGCACCGTATACGGCTGCCGCAAGGCCCGAAGGTCCCGCGCCAACAATAATCAGGTCATAGACCCGCTCGCCATCGATTTCAGCGTTAAGCCCGAGACGCGCGGCCAGCTCCGCATTTGTTGGATTGCGCATCGGAGATTGATCACGACCGATGAGCACCGGGATGTTTTCAGGACCAAGATTAAAGCGTTGCAGCAGTTGCCCGGCCGACGCATCCTGGCCTAGTTCGAAATATGTAAACGGATGCCCGTTGTGCACGAGGAATTCCTTGAGGCGAAGCGTGTCGGCCGAAGATCTGGAGCCGATCAGGACCACGTCTCCCATGGCGCGCGAGATCATAGCTACGCGCCGGCGAATGAATACCCGAAGCAGGAACTCGCCGAGTTCCGGATCGTTCTGAATGAGGTTTCGCAGGCTGACCGGATCGAGTTCCACAACTTCTGTCGGATCGACGGTCCGAGCACGTGTCAGGCTGGGGCGGCCCGAGAGCATATCAAGTTCGCCCGTAAAGTCACCGGGCTGATGCAGGCGCATGTGAACCTCCCCCTCAGCGGAGGGAAGCACAGCCTCGATAGCGCCCTGCAGGACGACGTAGAAATGGCGCCCGATCGTCCCCTGATCGAAAAGGATCTCTCCCGCGGGAACGCTTCGGCGCATGCCCACTCGCGAAAGCCGGGCAATCTGCTCGCTATTGAGCTTGGGATAAAGCTCGTCGGGCAGTTCGTCAGAGAATTTTGATTTGTCCATCCAGACCGCCTGGTTCCGCCAAAGAAGTATGTCTCACATCGGACGGAGCACCTCAATGATTATGCCGCCTGAACATCTCTTCGAACCATTTCACGAAGGCTCGGGCCTTTGCACTCGTAAACGGCCCAACGGGTGAATGCCCCAGAGATCTCGGAGGAGGCGTTCATTCCTCGACAAGACGCATCACTTCGCCTGATTTTAGCCCCCTGGCAAATATCCATCGAGACGCATCGCATATAGCAGCCTTCACCGCTGATCATGCGCCGCGATGATGGGATGCGCAGAAGGGAGGTGAACCCAAGCGGGGGTAACGGGCGCATGGATATCCGGATCTCTCGCCATTCGGGGCAGGTCGCCGCCGAAATCAGGGATGTTGGCGCAAAGCCAGACGGCCGGATCTTTCTCGCCCGAACAAAGGGCGATGAAATCGATGGCCGCGCAGCACAGCAAGCCCGGGTGAACGCATCGCCGGAATCGAGCAGGCGCGCGGCAGGATCAAGATAAAAGCCCTTGAGCCGGTCCTTGACGGCCTCGACGAATCCGACAGCATCGGGGGGGATCGAGATCAACGAAGCGAAAACGCGGCGAGAAATAGAGAACATCGCCGATTCTCATATTCGAGCCTCACCGTTCCCCGCAAACGAAGCGCGATACGCCTCTTCGACATTCGCCACTTCGGCATCCGTCAAACGAGAGAATTCTTGCTCGCGCGCGCGTTTCGAGAGCCGTCCCCCATTCTGATGCAGAAAGCGGAACAGCACATCGACGGTGCGGTCGGGCATGTCGACAATATCGTCGATGCGCCCACGAAAGCGGTCGTAGCGTACGAGAAGCTCGGTTTCGCGCGGGAGATCGTCTTCTATCGTCTTGCGGACGCACGCATAGAGAAACTCGGCGTGCGGCGTCGCGTCGAAGAAGCGATAAAAATCCCCGGTATCGTTCTGCACGCTGACATTGCCGTCCGCGGTCGGCAGCCAGTCGATCACGGGCAGAAGGCGCTGCGAATAGTCTTCCAGGACGGCGCGGTACTCATCGATTCGCTCCAAGATGGTGGCAGAGACCGGAAAAACGACGCCGGCCGGGCTGAACCCGCGTTGCGCCAGGACATGGTGAATGAGGTAGCGGTGGATGCGGCCGTTGCCATCGACGAAGGGATGGATATAGACGAATCCGAAGGCGAGCACGGTGGCCGCGATAACGGCGTCCATCCCCCGCGAAGCGCCGCGGTCGAACGCGACCAGTCCTTCGATAAGCGCCTGCAGGTCTTCCGGCCGCGCGCTGATGTGATCCGGGATAGGCACGCGCGACTCGCGGTCATGTTCACCGACGAAGCCGCCCTCTTCGCGCAGGCCCAGCCGGACAAACCGGGCATCGCCAATGACGAGCGCCTGCAGGCGCAGCAATTCGTCAAGCTCTATGGACCGTTTGCCGGCCTCGCCGATGGCGCGTCCCCACCGCTGGATGCGATCTTGCGGCGGGCGCTCGCCTTCGATGGCGTAGCTCGATCGCGAATCCTTCAGCAACAGGAAGGCGGCCGTGCGGGCCAGAACATCCTTAGGCACGCGGGCGACGGCTTCCTGTGCCCTGTGGGCTAGGTCCATGGTGGCGAACTCTTCAAGCGCCGGTGTCCTGAAGACCAACGGGCAGAAATCCGGCGTGCCCGGAAGGTTGTTGCGGACGCGATGCCGTGATGAATTCTCGCCGCGTATGGACCATTGCTTCTCGGGATCGACCACTGGCTCGAAATTTCCCTTTTCCGCATCCGGCAGGTCAAGCCGCCGCCCGAGAAGCCACTCGTACAGGAACCACGTCCGGCGCGCGTAGCTGCCGGTGGGCTTGGAGCGGACGATGTTTTCTATGTCACCCGGTGCGAGTGCCGCAAACAGGCGCTTCAGGACAGCTAGGTCGAGACCCTCGTACTTGAGGGCGAAGGTGAGATGGCTCTCCACATCGGGGGATGGCGCATGGCGCGGAGTAAGGATTCGCCATCCCGCATCATTCTTTATGCGGTGATGTTCCCCGGTCGCGGAGAGCGTTCGGGGCAGCGGAACGCGCAGGCAATGGGCATCGATGAGCGCGGCATACCCTGCGGGCGTGGCCCTTTCCGGGAGCGCCCGCTCGTGAAAAACCGTTACCGGCCCTGAAAAGCGACGCTGTGTCGCCATGTCTGTTGAGAACCTATGTTGCTCTGCGAATTACAGAGTTCATAGCGATCGTAGCATGAAAAACGTTTAGCATGCACGAAAAACGATCACAAATGAGTCCATAGTATGAAAAATGATTATCCCTTCGGATCGAGCGCCGCGACTTCGCCATCAATGACGGTTTCATCCGGCATCGACGCCAGCGCCTTCACAATGCCGGGATATAACACCGCTAGCCCAGCGCTAAGCGGCAGCTCACGTCGGCAGCGGCTTCCCGAAGTCCCCCGACGTCTGCTCAGAGAACCAGGCCAAGTCCCAGACCCAGCCCTGCACGACTCTTTGTCAGCCGTTTTGTCAGCCAGAGAGTCCAGTCTCATGTGTTTTCCACAGGGTGTCAGGAGTTTCGGCGCATCTCAACAAACGCCGAAAACAGGCCGAAAGTGAGAAAAATAGGTACAGTAGAGACTTGACACGTATGGTTTCGTAATCAGCAGGTCGCCGGTTCGATCCCGGCGGGTGGCTCCAATATTTTCAGGCACTTGCGGTAGGATCTTCCTCATTGAAGCAGCCGTGGTGACTTCAAATCGGAAGTTGAACGACTTACTCCAAAACATCTTGGTCGACAACTTTTTCCCGGCGATGCGAATTCCGCGTTGCGCGGCCGGGTTTTCACCGAGACGGACCGGCACGGCTCGCAACTGGTGCTCATTGTGAATCACAAGTTGGCGCAACACTTCTGGCCCGGTCAGGACCGATCGGCAAGCGGTTGCGCATCGGTACGCCAGAGATGCAGACGCCGTGGCTGACAGTGGTGGGGGAAGTGGGGCGAGAGAAAGAATCGCTGTGGAGGCGAAGCCGGGACTTCTGCGCAGGGCGCGGAGGGCGTAGCGAAGATCCTGCACAATCGCGTCGAGCATAGTAGCAGTATGTCATTGCCAGATTGGATTGCGTAGTCTGGCCGCGTGTAGTCACCCGGCGTTTACGAATGCCTCATCGCCAGCGTACTCGCAGCAACCGCGAGCTGCTCACACAAAACACAGCAATTGCACGAATTCGTTATGATGTTCGCTTCCTTGCTGCATGCGCAATTCGCCCGAGCATTTTGCCCTGAGTCTTGACGTTACGCGTCTGACCGTCGTGGCTTTGTTGTTCGCCTTTAGCTTAATCAGCTATTTCGATCGCACGATTATCTCGATTGCCGGCCCCCAACTGATGAAAGACTTTGCGATCTCCCCGACGCAGATGGGCGCCATCTATTCGGCGTTCATTCTTGGCTATGCCATTCTGATGATTCCCGGAGGCTACCTGTCGGACCGGCTTGGTGCGCGCTTCACATTGGCGCTCATGGGGATATTCTCTGCGGTCTTCACTGGCCTGATTGTGCTGGCCGGCAAACCTGGCCTTGGTGCCTTCTTGGGCATCGTGCCCGCGCTATTTGCCATCCGTCTCGGGTTGGGTGTGGTCACCGCACCACTTTATCCAGCATGCGCGAGAATGACCGCAAATTGGATTCCGGTGGTGTATCACGCGCGTATCCAAGGTTTTATTATCGCGGGCTCATCGGCCGGCGCAGCCATTTCACCAATCCTGTTTGCCTGGATGGTGATGCAGTTTGGCTGGCGCCTCTCCTTCATCTTCGCCGCCTCCGCCACTGCGGTTCTCGGCACGGGCTGGTTATGGTATGCGCGCGACTATCCCCCTGGAGTCACTCGCCCTCCTCGGAGCACAACCGGGGTTGAACGTGCCAGCTGGATGAAGCTGTTGGCCGATCGGAACCTGATGCTATTGACCTTTGCTTATGGGACGCTGGGGTATTTTCAATACATATTTTTCTATTGGATTTATTACTACTTTGGTGAAGTACTGCACCTGGGTGCACAAAGCAGTGCGAAATATACCACCCTCCTTTTTCTAACTGAAGGCACGATCATGCCCCTCGGCGGCCTGGTTTCCGATCGCCTGACGCGTGCATACGGGGCACAGTTGGGGCGCCGCGTCGTCCCCATGATTGGATTAACGCTCAGCGTGGTGTTCATTTACGCTGGCACGGTCGCTTCCGGCGTAGGCGCCGTGGTTACCTGCTTATCTCTCGCGTTCGGCCTGGCAGCGTGCTGCGAAGGACCGTTTTGGGCATGCGTCACGGAAATTGCCGGCGAGCGCGTGGGTGCCGCGTCCAGTATTCTCAACACGGGAGCGCAGGTCGGTGGATTCTTCGCGCCGATCCTTACCCCTTACATTGCCGCGCGCGCCGGGTGGTCGTGGGGTCTGTACGTGGGCAGCCTGGTAGCCATGTCAGGGGTTGTTGCGGTTTACCTGGCCGACGTCCGCCCCGGCAAGCAGACAGACTTTTCGGCGGCGGGCGCCGAACCGGCTGTAGAACCTGTGCCGTAGAGTGCCTTCAAAACGATAACGGGCCCGCGGCCCAGGCGGCGAGCCTGATATACTCTAATACGCATTAGTTTTAATGCCTTGCCGTGATGTGGACTGGGCTCTGCAGGCCGTTCACCCACGGCAGAAGTCCTACATTAATGGAGCGACACTTGTTACACAACGCGCAGACCAGGCGGTGGTTTCGTGTTCTGCGTGGAGTCGGCGCCACTGTAGCAGCCGCGCTCACCTTCGTCCTGCTGGGCGCCCAAAACGAGCCCGTCAAAAATCCTTCAGCGAAGTCACCCACATTTGAAGCCGACATCGTGCCGATTCTTACCAAGAGCACGTGTCTCGGGTGCCACGGTCCTAGTCTGAAGATGAAGGAGCTTGACCTCAGCACCTATCAGACCGCGCTAAAGGGGAGTGAATCGGGCCCCGTGATTGCCCCTGGTAAGCCGGATGACAGCCGTCTGTACCACATGGTGAAAGAGGGATTGATGCCGCCCGGCGGCAAGATCCATCTCTCCGATGCAGAGCTGGGCACCATTCGCGAATGGATCGAAAGCGGGGCCGGATCGGCAACGGCGGCCCATGCCGAGGCGGAGCTTTCCAACGTCACGCAGGACGACGTTATTCCCATCATGCTGTTGCGCTGTGTCGCGTGCCACGGTTTGCGCATGCAAGAAGGCGGCCTGGATCTGCACACCAGAGAATCCATGCTGAAGGGCGGAAAGTCGGGGCCTGCGATGGTCCTGGGCAAGCCGGATCAAAGCCTGATCGTCAAAATGATGCGCTCCGGGGAAATGCCTCCGAAGAAGCGCCTGATCGTGGTGGGCGTCAAGCCGGCTACCGATGCCGAAACCGCCAAGGTTGCCCGCTGGATCGAGTTGGGCGCGCCAGTTGTTGCCGAGCCCCCCGATGTTGCGGCAACCGAGTCCGACCCGCTGGTCTCCGATAAGGATCGGAGTTTCTGGTCGTTCCAGTCGCCCAAGCCGGTGGAACCTCCGGCAGTCAAGCATGCCGATCGCGTACGCAATCCCATCGACGCTTTCCTGCTGAGTAAGCTTGAGTCAAAGGACCTGTCATTTTCACCCGAAGCCGACAAGGTCACGTTGATGCGCCGGGTCTATTTCGATCTGATTGGCCTGCCGCCCGAACCCGCCGAGATACAGGCATACATGGCAGACAAAAGCCCCGACGCCTATGAAAAGCTGGTGGACCGCCTGCTCGCATCCCCGCATTACGGCGAGCGGTGGGGCCGCTACTGGCTGGATGCCGCCGGTTACGCCGATTCCGAGGGCGGCAAACTATCCGCCGACCATCCGCGGCCCTATGCGTGGCGATATCGCGATTACGTGATCCAGTCGTTGAATGCCGACAAGCCGTATGATCGCTTCCTGACGGAGCAAATCGCCGGCGACGAGCTGGTGGATTACGAGCACGCGCCCGTAGTGACCAAGCAGATGATGGACAATCTCATCGCTACGGGCTTTCTCCGCATGGCGCCGGACTCGACCAGCGAGCGAGAGGTGAATTTCTCCGACGATCGGCTGGATGTGGTGGCCGATGAGATTGATGTGTTCAGTTCGACCGTCTTGGGTCTCACGATGAAGTGCGCCCATTGCCATAGCCACAAGTACGATCCGATTCCGCAGCGCGATTACTACCGTTTAGACGCCGTGTTGAAGGGCGCTTACGACGAGCACGATTGGCTGCAGCCGCTCTACATTCCGAAGACAACTGTCATCACCACGCAGACGCAGGGGCGCATGCTGCCGTACGTGGAGCCGGGCAAAACGCCGTATGAGCTGGCGGAAGAGGCCCGCAACCGCGAAGATTTCAACGGTGAGGTGGACCGGCAACTCGCGGCGATGAAATCCGCGTGGGAACAGAAGATCGGCCCGCTGAAAAAGAAGGTTCTCGATGAGCGGCTGAGCAAGCTGCCCAAATCGCTGCAGGACGATCTGCGCGCCGTCGCCAAGGCCGCGCCGGAAGAACGCACCGAAGTGCAGAAGTATCTGGCTGAAAAGTTCGGCGCCACCTTGAAAGTATCTTCCGACGATCTGAAGGCAGCCGATCCTGGTTACGCGAAGGAAGAGGAGAAGCATCAGACCGAGACCCTGCTACTTCAGGCCAGGAAGATTCCCGATCCGAAAATCCAGGCGCTGTGGGACCGTGGCGAACCCTCGCCAACCTATATATTGCGGCGTGGCAGCCCGTCGAATTTTGGGCCACTGGTTCAGCCGGGTGTGCCGGCGGTGCTCGTCACGGGTCTCAAGCCTTACCAGGTCAGGGAACCATGGCCGGGCGCACACAAGACCGGGCGGCGGCTCGCGCTGGCGAATTGGCTCACCCAACCAAACCATCCGCTGACCGCGCGGGTGATGGTGAACCGCATTTGGGCGCGGCACTTCGGCGAGGGCATCGTTACGACCCTCGGCAATTTCGGCCATACGGGCGCCGCGCCATCCAACCAGGCGTTGCTCGACTGGCTGGCCGTCGAATTCGTGAAGCAGAACTGGAACATCAAGGCCATGCACCGCTTGATGATGACTACGACCGCGTACCGGCAAAGCTCCGCGGTGACGCCTGCACTCGAGAAGGCCGACCCTGATAATCGACTCGTTTCGCGTATGCCACTCAAACGCATGGACGCCGAGGTTCTGAACGACACCATCTTGCAGGTGGCTGGGCGCCTCGATACGCGCATGTTCGGGCCGGCCGATCCCGTCCTGGTTCGCGAGGACGGTTTGGTGACCCCAATCCAATTGCCGACCGGCTGGCGTCGCGGCATCTACGTGAACCAGCGACGCTCGAAAATCCCGACCATGCTGGACAATTTCGACTTCCCGCAGTTGAGCCCTGCGTGCCTCATTCGTACGCAGTCCAATGTCGCGCCGCAGGCGCTGCACTTGCTGAATAACGCCACGATCTATGGGCTGGCGGGGGACTTTGCGAACCGGATCGAGAAGGAAGCCGGCTCCGACTTGCGCCGTCAAATCGAACAGGCGTATTGGATCGCTCTATCGCGGGCACCGAGCGCGGAAGAAATGCGCGTGGCAAGCGATGATTTATTGAAGCTGAAACAGGCTGCCGTGAAGGATGTAAAGGGCACCGATGCGGAGCAGCAAGCTCTGACGGCATTTTGCCATACCATTCTGAATTCGGCGGCGTTTCTCTATATCGATTAGAGGTCACTATATGCCTTGTAAGGATCACTACGGATCGCAGAGGCAGTTATCGCGGCGTAACTTTTTCGAGAGATTTTCCGACGGAATCGGCGGCGTCGCTCTCGCGACGCTGTTGACCCGGGACCTCTATGGCAATTCGTTGGACTCGTCCAGCGGCCTTCCCGACGGGCACCGCCGCATGTACGATCTGAAGCCGCGGCCGACGCACTTTGCTCCCAAGGCCAAAGCGGTGATTCATCTGTTCATGAACGGCGGTCCGAGCCAGATGGATCTGTTCGATCCCAAACCCGTGCTCGACAAGCACAACGGCGAAGCGTACTTCGACAAAGTCGCGGCCGACCTCACCACGCCGGAGCAGGTCGGAGGGCTGATGCGCAGCCCATTTAAGTTTTCGCAATACGGCAAGTCCGGTATGTGGATCTCGGAACTGATGCCGCACCTTTCCGAGCAGGCTGACAAGATTTGCGTAATCCGCTCCATGTACACCGTGCATCCCAATCACGAGCCGGCGCTGTTCGCGATTCACAGCGGCCGGATCCTTCCCGGACGGCCATCCATGGGATCTTGGGTGATTTTTGGATTGGGTAGCGAGAACCAGAATCTTCCCGCATACGTGGTGTTGGACGATCCACTCGGGTTGCCGGTCAACGGTACGCAAAACTGGCAGGCGGGATTTCTACCACCGGTGTATCAGGGCACCCGCATCCGTTCGGTGGGCTCACCCATCCTCAACCTTCGGCCGGAATACGAGCAGCCCACCGAACTCGCGAAACTGAGCCACGATCTGCTCACTAAGCTTGATGACATCCACAAGCGCAATCACCCGGATCAGATGGAGTTGGATGCGCGCATCTCGAGCTATGAGCTGGCGGCGCGCCTGCAGCTTTCGGCCAGCGATGCGCTCGACGTAACCAAGGAGGATGAAGCCACCCGTAAGCTTTATGGTGTTGGCGAAGAGCCGACTGATTCGTACGGACGTCGCTGCCTGATGGCGCGGCGCCTGGTCGAGCGTGGTGTGCGCTTCGTGCAGCTTTATATCAACAGCCAGATCTGGGACAACCACACGAATCTCGAAGACGAAATGCGCGCCGCCAGCGCCCGCACCGATCAGCCCGTCGCCGCGCTGCTCCAGGATCTTGATCGGCGCGGCCTGCTGAAGGACACGCTGGTCATCTGGGGCGGAGAATTTGGACGCATGCCCATCGCGCAATTGGGCGGCAACCCACGCGAGTCGGGTCGCGACCACAATCCACGCGGTTTCTCGCTTTGGATGGCGGGCGGCGGCATGAAGGCCGGCATGACTTACGGCACCACCGATGATCTGGGCTACGAAGCGGTGGAGAACAAAGTCAGTGTCACCGATTGGCACGCCACGATTCTGCACCTGCTTGGCATGGACTACCAGCGGCTGGTGTTCGATCAGAACGGACTGAAGGAAAAGTTGACCTCCGTCTTTGAAGCCCGCGTGGTCAAAGAGATCCTGGCGTAAATCATCAGTCTGCACCTGGGGATCGGATCGGCGGACTGGATCCAGTCTGCCCGCGTGATAGCCTATCCACGATGAAGATCGCAGCCCTGGAATTCATTCCCGTCAGCGTACCCTACACGCATCGCGAGGTGAGCTCATTGGTGAATCGTGATGGCGTTACGGATGTCATCGTCAAGGCCACCACCGATACTGGCCTCGTTGGCTGGGGGGAAAGCTGTAGCGGCGCGGATGTCAAATCCGTGCTGGGGGCTCTCGAAGCCATGGCGCCGTTCGTGATCGGGCGTGATCCGTGGCACAGCGAGCGCGTTCGCCTGGAATTGTGGCACCGCGGGGTTTGGTCCTGGCGGCAGCACACGGCTTGCTTCGCTTATCCCGGCATCGACATGGCGCTCTGGGATATTTGTGGAAAGGCGGCCGGTCTCCCGCTCTACCAGCTCTTCGGAGGCAAGGTTCGCGAGCGGGCCAATTATTTCTTCTATTGTTCGCAGGGTAGTCCCAGTCATGTGGCCGAGCAGGCTGCGGACGGCGTCAGGAAGGGCTTTCATGTTTTTTATCTCAAGGTCGGTCTGGATATTGAGGCGGAACTCGAAATGGTGCGCGCTCTCCGCGAGACCATTGGACCGAAAGCCAAAATTCGACTCGACGCCAACGGCGCTTGGAACGTAAATGAAGCTCTAAGGAACCTCGCGCGGCTGGATGCGTTTCAAATTGATTTCATCGAGCAGCCTGTGGTCCAGGATCCCTTGGTGAACATGCAAGAGGTGCGGCAGCGTTGCAACATGGCGGTCTCGGCCAATGAAGGGCTGTGGACGCCGGAAGATGCGTTGCGGCAAATGGCGGCCCGTACGGCAGACGTCTACTGCTTCAGTCCTTATTTCACGGGTTCGCTCGCGCAGTTCCAACGGCTCTCGTGGTTCGCGCACCACCAGGGTCTGGATATTTGCCGGCACACTCACGGAGAGTTGGGCATCACGGCCCAAGCCTGCCATCACATTTTGCTAACGCTCCCCAACGTGGTCGATGGCAACCAGCAGACTGCTCATATGATGACTGATGATATCGTCGTCGACACCATTCCGATCACGAACGGTCCCGACTGGGGCGTCCCGGATAAACCCGGCATCGGCGTGGAGATTAACCTCGCCAAGCTCGCCAAGTATCACGAACTCTATCGCGAGCGGGGTCAGTTCCAGCCTTACGATCCCAACCTGCTGGGCACTGAATTGTACCGATGACTTTCGACGGTACTACTTCTTCTTGCCAGCGATCTGCCAATCCGTGAAAGGCGACCGTGCGCCACGGATCTTCACGTTAAGACAATACGGTACACCGGAAGCGAACGCGCGAGCGACCGCGGGCGCCACCTGATCGAGTGACTCGATGTTCTCACCCCGGCCGCCGAAAGCCTGCATGATCGCGTCGTATCGCGAAAAACTCAGTTCTGTGCCCACGGTTTCACGCAGATTTGCGGCGCTTTGCAACTCACGCTCTAAACCCCAGCCTGCATCGTTTCCTACGATGAGCACAATCGGCAACTTGTGCCGCACCGCAGTCTCCATTTCCGCGAGGTAGAAGCCCAGCGCTCCGTCTCCGGTAATGACAGCAACCGGTTTTCCAGGATTTGCCAACTGCAGTGCGATGCCGTGTGGGAGCGAAGCTCCAATGGTGCCCAACGGTCCCAGCCTCAGCCAGCCACCGGGAAGGAGCGCCGGAAGAGAAACGCGGCCCCAATGTGCGAAGTCGCCGCCGTCCCACGAGTAGAGGACGCCGGACGGGAGCGCGCGCTTGAGTGCGCGATAAAATGCCGCGGGGTGCAGCGGCAACGATTCATCGTCCGCGGCGTGCGCTATCGCCTGCTCCCATTGTTCCCGCAAAGTTCGCAGGTGACGGATCCAGCCGGACCAATCGGAATCGCCCGACCACCCTTCGGTAAAGGCGCGCAAGGTGGCCCCAGCATCCGCGCAGATGCCGACGTCTCGTTTGCGATTCATGCCCAGTTCTGAGGCCTGAATATCAACCTGGATCAATCGCACGCCGGCCGGAAAGACACGCTCGCCGCCCAGTCCAAGCCGATAGTCAAGCCGTTTCCCGACTACCAGAATCAGATCTGCTTCGCGATACGCCTGGAGCGCCGCGCGATTCAGCGCCGGGTCAGCGTAACCCATGCACAATGCATGCGTGTCCGGCACGATGCCGCGCGCCATCGTGATGGTGTAGAGCGGAAGAGAGGTCTTTTTGATAAACTTCCGCAGCTCGACCTCCGCGCCCGACCACCAGACTCCGCTGCCGGCAATCACTATAGGGCGTTCCGCCGAACGGAGCATCGCTAGCACCTTGTCGATCTCCGTTGCGTTCGGCGCAGGCGGCGAAGGGGCGTTTGGCGTCACAACATCCTGCGCCTCTGCCTGGCTTATAAAAAAGTCCACCGGTATGGTCAGGTGGACAGCACCCTTTCGCCCGTTATTTGCTTCGGCGTACGCGCGCATGAGATAAAAAGGAATCTGTCCAGGCCCTGGCGGCTGCGCAGCCCATTTCACCACCGGCCGGGTAATCGAGAGCTGGTCGATGTCCTGAAAACCTCCGCGATCTGCAAGCGTGGACGCCCGGCTTCCACTGACTGCGATGAGCGGGCTGCCAGCCAAGTTCGCCGTTGCGATTCCTGTCAGTGAGTTGGTGTGGCCCGGACCGCCGGTAACCAGAGAAATCGCCGGCCGCCGGTGAATCCGCGCCCATGCATCGGCCGCATGGGTCACACCGGACTCGTGCCGCATATCGATGATGTGCATTTGCTCGCGGGCGGCGACCGCCAGTACCTCGTTCAGATGATCTCCAACGAGCGTAAAGATGTGCCGGATACCGAGCTGTGCGATGGTCCTGACGAACAGCTCGGCGCCGGTTGGCATTCGCTACCGTGCCCCATCCCGACTGATGACTACATGCGTGGGCCGGCCATCCAGGAAATTCCACACGTTCTCGATGGAGAGTTGCAGGCCGGATTCAAGCGCCTCGGGAGTGACGCCTGCGGAATGCGGAGTAAGCACGACGTTTTCAAGTCGCGTGAGCGGATGGCCGGATGGTAAGGGTTCGTCTTCGAAGACGTCCAAGCCGGCACCGGCGATGCGTCCTGCAATCAGAGCCTCAATCATCGCTTGTTCGTTCACAATGGCGCCACGTGCCGTGTTGATCAGGATGGCCGAGGGCTTCATCTTTTCCAATTCCAGTATTCCGATGAAACCGCGCGTTTCCGCGGACAGGCGCAGATGAACGCTCACCACGTCGCTCGAACGCAACAAGTCGTCTAGGGAGACCAGTTCGTACCCGAGCTCCGGGTCGGGATGCATAGTCCACGCGATCACCCGCATGCCGATGCCCGCTCCTAGCCGGGCGAATTGCCGGCCAATCGCCCCCAGTCCGACGATGCCCAGCGTCTTGCCGTGCATTTGCGAAACCTGCCCACGCGGCCAGCAGCCTCGCCGAACCTCCGAATCGAGTTGAGGGATACGCCGCGCCACAGCCAATAAGAGCGCAAGTGCGTGTTCGGCAACAGGTAGTGCGGAAACGCCGGGTGTATTTGTCACCGTCACCCCGTGCTGAGCAGCCGCCGCAAGATCGACGTTGTCGGTCCCAGTACCCCACAGCGACAACAAACGCAGGTTGGGCGAATGGCCAAAGACGTTCTCGCTGAAGCGGCTCGAAGACCGAATGTTGATTACGATTTCAGCGCCGGCAATGCGTTCTATCAACGTCTCTTCGCTGCCGGGAAGGGTGTCGTGGTAGTCGACGCGAGTCCGCTCCAGCAACCTGCGGTAGGCCTGGCTCGGAGCCATCACGGGCGGTGCGTCGTCTGGAATCACGATGCGCGGCATGTTTGCGAATTTCAGGACCAGCCATCACCGGTTAAGCAGCGCTCTTGCGCGCCTCGTTCAGAACCTCTCGCAAGCGCCGGCCGACAAGAATATCTTCGCCGGGCTGCAGCGTCATCGAGATGATCCGCAATGCATCGGGGCGAGTCGGCCGGGGCGTTTTCGGATCGCCTTCGTGAACGCCGGGTACCGTGCTGGGATTGTTCGCCGTCAGCACCTCGATCCGTGGAGATCCATTACGAAGCTTCTGTGCGCACTCCTGCACATTCATTTTGAATTGGGCTTCGTCCCACTTCACCGTTAATGTCGGATAGCGGTTCCCTCCTTCGGGAATCTGAATATCCGTGGTGACTCCCGGTACTGTCTCCACCAGTTGGGCAATTTTTTTCACGCGCTTGCTCCATTCTCCGTCCAACTCAGAGAGGTCGCGTTTCTTCCAAGCTTCAATCGCAGCCAGCACGCCCATGATCTCTTCCTTGCCCACCTTCATCGGACGGCAAACTGCGCCCTCCCATGGGCAGCTCTGGGCTAGAGCAGCCTCGATGAGATCCTTGCGGCCCAGCAGCAAACCGGAGCATTGGGGCCCACATAAGCCCTTACCGCCGCTGAAAGTGTACAGGTCCGCTCCCATCTTCCAGGGAAGTGAAAGGTTTTCGATCGGAGGAATTCCTGCCGCCCAGTCCACCAGGATCGGCACGCGCGCATCTTTCGTGATTGGGATGGCCTTCTCCAGCCTCTCACCCCGGGCAGTCGTGTACACCATGGCGGTTTTGTCGTTGAAGGCCGCCTTCAGCTCGTCATGCGAATAGACAACCACGAGTTTCCCGCCAGCGGCGCGAATGCCGCTATCGAACGAGATGCGTCCACCGAACATGATCACTTCATTTTTCATTCCGGTGGTGTCGGGTAGCTGCCAAATTCTGGCGGAGTCGGTGCCGGCCGTGCAGGCTGCCGTGGCGGTTGCCATGGCGGCGGCGGCGCCCGCGGTCACCATCCCAGCTTCGGCTCCGGAAAGCTCGGCGAGCCGCTTGCCAACACCACGCTGCAGCTCCCACATGTCGACAAAGTGCATCGCAGCCTCCTGTTTGGCTTCGCGCACTTCGGGCAGTTCCAGTGAGCCGCTCATATAGGTCCACGTGCCGCGGGCATTAATGATGGGCATCACGCCGATACGTGTATAAACGTTCTCTCTTGCACTGTATTTGGACGATTTCAGTGCCTTTGCGAACATATCTTCAGCGGCGAAAGCTGCCAACGTGGGGAGCGCAGCCGCCCACTTCACAAAGACACGACGATTCGGCAGCCTGGCGTTTATTTTCATTCGATCCTCTCCTTTCCTACGTGCTACCACAATTGTCGGTTGGACGTGGTGAGGGGCAACCATACGGGATGATGAATCACGACTGGAGAAGTATATCAGGGGGTCAGCGCAGCCATCCGTTGGAGCCGGAATGCCACGCCTTTCAACTCCCAAGATACGGCGATCGAAGTTCTAAGGCAGATCCTGTCTACACCGCTTGCAGTACCAGGCCCCGCCTGGCTTTGCGTGCGGGCCCGAACGACCGGACATGCCGTCGTTGCTGGGGCGAGGATGGAAGGACGATCACGGTCGCGGTTTGCTTCTGTTCCCGCGTAACGTCGGACGATATATGGCGCCGTTCCAGCTTGGTGTCCAGGGTTCGCTCGATATGCGCAACGTCCGCGCGTTCGGAGCGCGTGGCGAAAGTCGAAGCCGTTCCGCGCGCGCCTGCGCGCCCCGTGCGGCCAACCCGGTGAATGAAGTCCTCCGGAACTTGCGGCAGATCATAATTCACCACGTGAGAGATCCCTTCCACGTGAATCCCGCGGGCCGCGATGTCGGTCGCCACCAACACCCGATAGTAGCCCTCCTGGAATCCGCGAAGCGCCTGGTTGCGCTGGTTCTGGCTGCGGTCGCCGTGGATTGCCGCGGTCTTTACACCTCCGCACGAGAGCTTCTTGGACAGCCTGTCGGCGCCACGCTTGGTGCGTGCGAATACCAGAAAGGAACCCTCCTGGTGGCGCAACATACTTTCGAGCAGACCCAGCTTTCGATCCTGCTCCACCTCGTAAAGATGCAGATCCACCTTCTCGATGGGCTTAGTCGTTGACCCAACGGCAATCCGCACCGCGTTTCGGACGTGTGTCTCTACCAGGTGCTTGACCGAGGTTTCAATCGTCGCCGAGAAGAACAGCGTCTGGCGCTCGGCGGGTATGGCCGCCATGATGTTCTTGATCGTGGGCAGGAACCCCATGTCCAGCATGCGGTCGGCTTCGTCTAAAACCAGGATGCGGACACCGCGGAGATTGACCAGTTGCCGGCTGAGGTAATCGTACAGCCTCCCAGGAGTTGCGATCAGCACATGCGCGCCCTTACGAATGGACTGCAACTGTGGTCCTTCGCTGAGCCCGCCGACTATGACGGCGGCGCGAATGCCGGTGCCCGCCGCCATTTTGGCGAAGGTCTCGTTGATTTGGATGGCGAGTTCGCGCGTCGGACACATGATAACGGCACGGACGCCTGCACGCGATGGTTCCTTCGCGATCAGGTGGATGATGGGCACGACAAACGCGAGCGTTTTGCCAGTGCCGGTTTGCGCCGTAGCGACCACATCGCGTCCGGCGAGCGCCGGTTCGATAGCCAAGGCTTGGACGGGCGTGGGCTCGGTAAAACCGTGTTTAGAGAGATTGCTCTTTAAGGGAGCAGAGATTGAGAGTTCTGAGAAATTTTTCATTTAGATTTTGCGGATGAGAACCAGCGAGCCGACTACCAACGACGGGAGAGGGGGTTGCGGATCAACTTCCTGTAGGCTTTATTGTACCGCACCACGCCGGTTTTTGCTGATACCAATGGCGTTCACCGCGCCACCTTTGATTCCAGTTCCGCCCAGCGGGCGTACAAATCCTCCACGCGCCGTTGGGCTTCCTGTACCTTTTCGTAAACTTCCGTCACCCGCTTCGCATCCGATGACGCAGCTTCCAGCTCCCGCTGCCGTGCAGCCAGATCCTGTTCGGCCTCCAGAATCTTCTCTTCCATGCCATCCCACTCGCGCTGTTCCAGGTAGGCCAGCTTCTTTCTGGGCCCTTCCGCCGGAACCAGCTGGCGCGGGATCTGCACCACCGTTTTCTCTGGAGGCTGCTCGTTTCGCGAGGTTTCCCACTGTGAGTAATCGGCGAAAACCCGTCCCTCGCCACCATCCAGACCAATCACCACAGTGGACACACGGTCCAGCAGATACCGGTCGTGGCTCACCAGCACCACGGCGCCTGAAAACTCAAGCAGGCTGTCCTCGAGCACTTCGAGGGTTGGAATATCCAGGTCGTTCGTCGGCTCGTCCAGCAACAGCACGTCCGCCGCAGCCAGCATCAGCCGTGCGATCATGACGCGTGCTCGCTCGCCGCCCGACAGCCTCGAAACCGGCATATCGAGCTGCTCATCCCGAAAGAGGAACCGCTTCGCCCATCCCGCGACGTGGATCGGACGTCCGCGGTAAATCACCGAGTCACCCTCCGGACACAATGTTCGCCGCAGGCTGGTTTCCGGATCCAAGTGCGCGCCGCGGTCCTGCGCGAAACTCACAATTTGCAGCCGGTCCGCCCGCCGCACGGTCCCTTGGTCAGGCTTTTCGGCTCCTTCGAGGATCTTGAGCAGGGTGGTCTTCCCGCTCCCATTCGCTCCAACCAGGCCGACGCGCACACCCGGCGCAAGAGTCAGGTTCAGATTCTGAAATAGCCTGCGCCCGCCGAGTGTCTTAGCGATGCCTTCGGCCTCAATCAAACGCTTGGTCTTGCGATCCGACGCGGTGAAGTCAATTTGTGCCGTTGCCGTGCGGCTGCGTGCGGTGGCCACCGAGAGTTCTTCAATGAGCCGGCCGGCGGCGTCAACGCGCGCCCGCGACTTGCCCGTCCTCGCCTTCGGTCCTCGCCTGAGCCACTCTACTTCCCGACGCACCTTCGTCGCCAGCGACTCCTGTTGCTTGGCTTGCGCCTCGAGAAACTCCTCCCGCCGCTCGAGAAATTCGCTATAGTTTCCCTTCACCTGGAACGCACTCTCCGGATAGACCGGGTTGATCTCTACCATCTGAGTGGCGACGTTCTCGAGAAAGTACCGGTCGTGCGTGACCACCAGGCAGGCGTTCGCAGCCTGGATCGCAGTCTCGAGCCACAGGATGCCTTCCAGATCCAGGTGATTGGTTGGCTCGTCCAGAAGCAGCACGTCGGGGGATCTCACCAGCGCAGCGGTGATGGCGAGCCGCTTCTTCCAACCGCCGGAGAGCGCCGTGGCCGCGGTAGCTGACGAATCGAAGCCGGCTCGGCCCAGCATCACCTCGGCGCGAACCCTCTTTTCTTCCTCCTCCAGGGGTAGCTCCTCCAATGCCGCGCGCAGAACGGAGCCGACAGTGTCATCCGGCCCGAACAGAGAATCCTGCGGCACATAGGCCAGCTTTGTCTGCTTGCGCAACGCCCGTGTCCCGGCATCGGGCGACTCCTTCCCAGCCAGAATCTCCAGTAACGTGGTTTTACCGCTGCCATTCGGCCCGATCAGACCAGTCCGGTCTCCCTCGGAAAGACTCAACGACAGATTCTCAAACAGGACTCGCGCGCCAAACGACTTGCCGAGAGCGGAGCCACTTAACAGAACGGCCATCTGTTTTCAGCATGGCATGGCTGAATGGCGGCCCGCAGGCCGGGGCACAATCACATCATAGCCAAGCGCGCCGCGGATGCCGATTGGCGGAAACCGCGTTGAATTTCGTCAAATTAGCCTTCTTTTTTGTCAGGTTTAGCGCTATAACCAATGGAAATACTTATGCCTACCATCCAACTCACGAACAACACGACGCTGAACATCGCGGCTTCAGCGGCTGACCAAGGCGCTACACTCAACCGCTATTTGAAGAATCCCCTTGTCTTCATTACCCCGGCGGGTTTCGAGTCGATCGCCGGCACGAAGATAGGGGACATCGATGCCACCGCCTTTCCGATCACTGCTAACGCGACCGGAACGGGCCAGTTTGCCGTCGAAGAGACCTCTCTGAACGTGCAGTTGGGCGCTTCGGCTTCCCTGGGCTTTCTCACCGGCGATGCTAAAACGGGTTTCTTGGGCTCCGTTGACTTGCCGGACGATCCGGCGGTGGCGGCTCTCGTATCGTTCGAACTGCAAGGGACGATCAGCGGTGATGCCACAGCCGCGACCAGTGAATTCACCTTTGGCATCAACAAGAGCGCAAGTATCGCATTGACCAGCTTCTCAAAGGCGGCCGCCACCGATACGCTGGCCGGCGCCGTGGAGCGAGCCATTGCAGCTTTGACCATACCCCACGACATTGACGATCTGAGAAGTCTACCGGCAGGCGCCATCTGCCAGATTGAGGGGTCGAGTTCTCTTCAGTTCACGGCCAGCGTGACGTACAACATTCTTAACGACCCGTTAGCCACGACAGCGGTTTCAAAATTGCCCTCCATTACGGTCAACGCCAACGCCGGAGGGACTCTTGAAGCTACGATCACGGACACGTCGGACCACACGGTCACGATCGCCAGCTTGCCGAACGGCCTTGTGCACCTGGCTGTAAGCCGGACGAGAACGGACGATTTTGAAACCAGCCTCACGGTGTCGGCGGGCGTCACAGCCAACGTGGGCAGCCTGGATGCCCTGGCGTTCCTGCTGGATAAAATCAGCCCCAACTCTACCGCGGAACTGGCCAAGATCAAGGCTGATATGACGGCCCTTCAGGCCCAGCAACTCAACGACGCTGTAAAGGGAGCCATCAACGCCGCGTTGTCGAATTCGGTGCAAATTTCGCTGAAAGCGGCCTTGGACGCCAGTGAATCCAAAAATCGCGTTTTTCTGTACGAGATTGCGCTGACCGCTCTGGATGCAAATAGCACAACCGCACTCCAATCCGCCCTCCGAGGAGACTTCACAATGATCACCCGGCCAGGAGCGGTGCTGGCGGGAATCCGCGAACTGGACTCGGCACTGTCGGTCACTTCGAAGGTTACGCACAGCCTGGCTTTGCATCTGCTGGGCATCTTCAACTGGGGCGGCACCAGCACCTTCATCGAGAAATCAAAGATCGACTACACGAAGGATACGCATGAGATCGTGTTATCGGACGAGACAATCGACGTCGCGAGCAATAGTCTCACCGCCGAAAAACTCCGCGAGATCGTGATAAAGGGGATCACGCTGACGCTGCCTGCCTCCGCTAATACACCGGAGGCCACTAATCCGCTCAACTTGGTTTTCTTTGACCGCGAGGCGGCGACCAGTCCGTCCACGATGCGCCAGTTCGGGAACGTGCTCAAGGCAATTAGCGCGCCAACCGCCACCAGCGCCAATTCGCTGCTCGACCAAACGTTGAAACAGTACGGAACGTCGGCGCTGTATCTGGGCCTGAATTTGACTCCGGGACAGTGTCGTCAGCTTTTCATCGATAGCGCTGGAAAGCCGTACGGCTGGACGACCTATGTCCAGTTTGCGTGCGGTGCGGAAGGTGTGATTCTCGACGGTGATGGGGACAATGCGGATCGGCTGCGGCTTTTTCAGGCTGGCCTGGACTTCTGGAAGGAATTGGAGAATGCCGGGGCCGCTCCGAACGTGGTCCGGTTGCTGGCTACTCAGGGCATCCGCCAAAACGCGGTCGTGGATGTCATTACCATCCTCTGGTGGTCGTCCGCCATGGGAGAATACGCAGAGGCTCTCTCGATGAACCAGCCCCTCGCCAACGCCGGGAAAGCGGTTGTCAAGGAGGGCACCATGGGCTTTAACGAACCCTGGTTGGTCCTCGCCGCCTGGGCGATGCTCGGAAAGCCGGCCATGGAAAGTCGCTTCACATCTTCGCTGCTCAAGCCTGCAGTTGGCGCGGCGACTTGACGCTGAGCGCCCCGAACCACGGCGCTAGTGACTGGCCAACTCTCGGGCCACCGCAAGCAGTTGAAGCACCAAATTAAGCGCCCTGAGCAGGTCGGCCAAACGCGCTCACAAGGGTCGAAATAGCCCGCATAAGGCGGCTCTGATCGACCGATTCGGGGTAGCGGAATCCAGAGAGCCGGGCTGTTCGTCCGTGGGTCGCGCGACAGCAGGCTCGAAAGGCCCTCGCAGCGGGTGCTCTTTGTGCCGCTGCAGCCAGCGCTTCGAGGAATCGCACCTCGGTTTCGGATCAGCCCAGTCGCAGCATGCTCGAATCCGACTGGTTGCAATGGCGGAGGCCATATCCGCTGAACTGGCTGTGCCTATGCTCTACGTCCGTTTCGACGCCGTCGTGTCATCCCTGTTGGGCGAGACGGCTGCGAACCTTCGGAACGTGTTCGATTACGCTCGCCATCCGCAATCGAATGATCGTTTGCCGCGACAGCGTTCTGCCCGACTGCTGCAAACCATTCCTGTAGCCTTTTATTGTCGCCTTGTGCCACTGCGAATCGATCGCAAAAAACGGGGGTTAATCCCACCCGGCTCTAAACGACCGGTACGGGCACGCAAAATAAACAAGCGATTTTTTCGCGGGCGTCACCACCTCTAAAAGTGACTCGGTTGTCGTTACTTCATAACGACGAATAACCAGCTCTAAAATCATGCAGTTGTGAATCGGCCTTCGGATTCCCGGAAAACGACATGACGAATGCTACTGACATTAGTCCCGACATGCCAGCCGGGGTGTTCCGCCGCGCCAGGGCCGCATTGTTGGCGAAATTCAGATTTGCGGATTGCTGGTTGCTGCGACGTTTTTCTGAGACCGGCGAGCCGCGCGCGGTTCTGTATTACGTTCCGGCCGACCGCATCGAACACGCGGCGGTCGGGCAATTCATGGACGATTTCGTCGGCCGCTCGAATACCGTGGTGTGCGTGCCGGTGTCGTGCCTGCCCCTGACGCCTCAGGGCGACGTCGATGAGGACGCGCTGACACACATCCCTTCGTTCGATAATTCGTGCCTGGCTCATTGGGAGAGGAAGATCGAGGCCGGGGGATCAACCGGGGTCGCGATCGTCCTTCGGAATGCCGAGCCGAAAACAGGGCGGCTTCACCTCACGCGTCTTTTACCCGACTACGCGCGTTCTTCGGGTCAGACAGCCAGCGCGACCAGCATTGCTCCCTCCATGCCCTCTTCCGCGGTTGCGCTCGTCGGTGTCCCGTCCTTCCGGGAGGGCGCTCCGCTGGAGGTCCGCGGAGGATTTCCAGCCACACTTCTCGATGGATTGCACCGGTCATCCGCTTCTGACGTGTCCGCAATCACCCATGTGCGAGGCGATTTGTCGTATAGGAACCAGTCGCACCGCGAACTTCTTGACAACAGCCGCCGCGTTCTGTGCGGCCTGCGAAGAGCCGGTCTCACGGCGGGTGACATCGTGCTGCTTCAGGTGGAGGAGAGCGCCGCGTTTCTGCCTGCGTATTGGGCCTGTCTGCTCGGAGGCATGCAGCCGGCCTCAGCGCCGGCGCCGGCCAGCTTCGATCCTCAAGGTCCGGCCGCGGCCCGCTTCGGGGCAACCTGGAAGATGCTGGGCGGACCGCTGGTCGTTTGCCGGAACGCCGATGCCGCCGCTCTGGAACAACTGGCGAATCGGCTCGGACTCGGGAACTTTCGCCTAGCGGTGGTGGAAACGCTTCTCGAACTGCCGCCGGACAATCGCGAACATCAGGCCGATCCGGAGGCCACCGCCATCATATTGATGACTTCCGGCAGCACCGGATCGCCGAAGGGCGTCGTCCTGTCCCACCGAAATGTGTTGTCGATGGTCGCAGGCATGGCTCAGATGCATTCGCTTTCCGGGCGCGATGTATTCCTGAACTGGTTCCCATTGAACCACGTCGGCAGCGCCGTAGTGGCGACGCTTTTGCCGATCGTCCTGTGGTGCAGCCAGGTGCACGCTCCGAAAGAGCCTATCCTGCAGGACCCGCTGCGCTGGCTGGACCTGATTCACAGATTTCGCGCGACCATTACCTGGGCTCCGAACTTCGCCTACCAGTCGGTAAACACGCGGCTGGCGCAGGGAGGCCATCGGGACTGGGATCTTTCGTCCGTGTCGCTGATGATCAATGCCGGCGAGGCCGTGCTCATGCCCACTGTCCTCGAGTTCCTCGAGCGCCTGAAGCCGTACGGGCTTCGTACGGATGCAGTCAAGCCGTGTTTCGGCATGAGCGAAACGTGCGCCCCCATCACTGTGTCGCTAACCGTGCATCGCGACATGCCGGTACCCGAGAGTTCGTTCGCGCCGCTCGGCGTGCCGATCCCCGGGGCAGCTTCCAGAATCGTAGACGATCGGGGCCGGCTGGTCGCGGAGGGCACACCGGGACGGATTCAACTACGAGGCCCCTCGATCTTCCGGGGATACCATGGCCGGCGCGACCTGACCGCGGAAGTATTCGAAGACGGATGGCTGAAAACCGGCGATCTGGGGTTCATGAAGAATGGCGAAATCGTCTTCACAGGCCGGGAAAAGGACACGATAGTTCTGAACGGCGAGAAATTCTCTTCCCAGGAGATCGAGAGGATTGTCGAAGAGGTGGAGGGAGTGGACCCGTCTCATTCGGCCGCCGTATCTGTCCGCGAAGATGGCAGGGGATCCGATCGTCTCGCGGTTTTTCTGCATACCCGCGCGACGGACGATGCCGCCCTTCGCCGTGTGTTGCGATCGGTCAATAAGGAACTCGGGGCACGGCTTGGTATTCGCGCCGAGTATCTCGTTCCGGTAGATCCGCAGGCGATTCCCCGGTCCTCGATTGGAAAGATCCTGCGGTCGCAGCTGAAGTCGGCTTTTGAATCTGGCGATTTCCGCCAGGCGGTGGAACATGCCGAGCTGGTTCTCGGCGCCGGTACGACTTTGCCCGACTGGTTTTTCCGGCAGGCATGGGTTCCGCGGCAGCCTGACATCGGCGAAACGATGGGGGCGCGATCGTGCGTGATTTTCCTCGATGCATACGGCTTGGGCCGCGATGTGTCGCTCCTGCTCGGGGATCGCGGGATCCTCTGCACCCTTGTTGAAGCCGGAAACCGGCTGGAGCAGATCTCCGATCGGGAGTGGAAGATGGATGGGGAAAACCCGCTCGATTACCGGGAAGTGCTGACGCGGGTATCGCAAATCCTGCCGATCGGCCTTGTGCTCCACCTTGGGTCATACGGCCGGCCTGTGTCGGCGCAGAGTGGCTGTCTTGCCGAAGTGATGCATACCATTCAGGCGCTGGATTCGCTCCCGCATGCCGATGTCCTGGCACTGCGCGTAGTTTCCAGTTACGCGCACGCGGTGGCTCCCGGCGACTGTGTTGGTCTCGCTGCATCGATCCCCGGGCTGCTGAGGGCTGCGGCCAACGAACAGGAATGGCTTGACGTCCGGCATATCGACATGCCGCCTGGGAATGTGACACAAGATGCACAGATCTTGCGGCAAGAACTCGCGAACATTGCGCCGGAGCCTCAGGTAGCGTGGCGCAGCGGACGCAGGTTCGTTTCCCGCTTCACTCGCAGGGATCTGTCGACGCCATGCGGCGAGAAGCCGGCCATTCGGGAAGGCGGATGCTATTTGCTGGCGGGCGGACTCGGAGGCGTCGGGGTTGCCGTCGCGCAGTATCTTCTTAGCCGCGGCGCACGTCTTCTGATCATCGGCCGCAGTCGCGGTTCCGAGTTCTCGGCTGAGCAGGCAAAGATCCTGCAAATGCTGGACCAGCTCGGAGATGTTCAATATGCTTCCGTGGATGTCGCCGATTCCGCCGCGCTTCGAGAGCGCATCAAGCAGCAGTGCGAAAGGTGGGGCGCCGGTCTGGATGGCGTTTTTCACCTGTCCGCCGTTGCGGAAGAGAAGCCGCTCGGCGAAGAAACTCCGGAGAGCCTGGCTGCATGCCTGCGCTCCAAGGTCGATGGCACACTGGCTCTCGCCGCGCTGGTAGCCGATCGGACCGAAAGCGTCCTGGTTCTGTTTGCTTCCGTGGCTGGTTTGCTGGGATCTCGAAACGCAGCGGCTTACTCCGCAGCCAACAGCTTTCAGGTGGCTTACGGCCGCTGTCTGGCGAAGTCGTCCCGGGCCCGTGTTTATACGTTCGCTTTCAGCGCATGGGAGGAAACTGGTCTCAGCCGCAACGGCGCCGGCCGTGACGTTCTCCGGGCAGGAGGGTTGCACACACTCACGCCCGACGAGGGAATCAGTTGTTTGCGCGCGGCGTTCTGGCGCGCCCCGGGAGACTACATCGTCGGGGTCGATGCGTCCCATCGCCGCATTCGTCCGTGGGTCGTACACCAACCGGTCCCCATCCAGGAGCCGCGGGCGTTCGTCGAAACGGTCGAGCGCCGGGAGGAGCGGGTCGCAATCGTGGATCCTTTCGGGACCCGATCGGAATTGCACATCAGCGCGATCCCGATGTTTCCTGCCCGTTCCGACGGTTCGATCGATCGGGAACGGCTCGCGCAATGCGACGGCGGGATTTTGGAATCGCGCGCCGAGCCCGCCACCGAAACCGAACGACAGGTGGCGGCTGTGATGCAACTCGTGCTGCGCACCTCCCCGCCAGGCGCGCACGACAACTTCTTCGATCTCGGTGGTGATTCATTGCGAGCCGCTCAGTTGATTGCGCACCTGGGTGACCGCTTTGGCGTCACTCTGTCCCTGCGCACAGTATTCGAGTCGCCCACAGTGGCAGGCATTGCCGAACATCTGCGGGAGATCGAGCCTCGCCCGGGAACCATCCAGGCGATCGCTTGCCGCCGGGCTGAGGTCGACCGCATGACGCCCGATGAAGTGGAAGCGCTGCTTCGGCGGAAGCAGGGTAAGCAGACTATGTCAGGAACAAGCTGGGTTTGACATGGGCGAGCCAAGGGACGAACTGCTGAATGTTCTGCTGGCGGAGGACGGCTTCGCGGCTGGATTTGGAAGGAGGATCGCGCGGCGGCCGGATCCGCGCATGGCGCCGCTGTCCTGGTCGCAACAACGGCTCTGGGTTCTCGACCGGATCGAACCGGAATCGGCCGCGTATAATGTGGCGCTGACGGTGCGGAGCCCGGAGTCGCTCGGCGACGTTGCGCTCGAGCGGGCTCTCCAACGTCTGGTAGATCGTCACGAAATCCTCCGAACCTGCTTTCAGCAGCACAACGGAGAAGCGTTTCAGGTTATCCACGGGCCTCCGGACAGGATCGCCCTGGAACGGATCGAGGCGCCTGCGGCCGAAGGTGAAGCCGCTGAACGGTTCTTGCGTAGTTCGGCCGAACGCCTGGCTCTGCGGCGCTTCGACCTGGCGAACGAAGCGCCCATGCGAGCCGCCCTGTTCTGCCTGGCCGGCGGCGAGCGCGTTTTGCTGCTGGTGTTTCACCACATCGCCGTTGACAAGTGGTCCCTCGATATTCTGCTGCGTGACCTGAGCGTTCTGTATGACAACGAGATCGGTCAAACTGCGTCCTTGCTGCCTCCCGTTCCGATCCAATACGGCGACTACGCAGCGTGGCAGAGGTCTCCGGAAATTGTGGAAGAGGGTAAGCCGGGCCTCGATTACTGGATCGGGCGGCTGGCGGGGGCCCCGGAGTCGATCAATTTCCTGCACGATGCTTCGCTCCGGGAGTCTTCCGGCGCAGGCGCAGTAGAGCGATTCTCAACCGGTCCTCAGATTTCCGCCGGGCTCGGGGCGTTCAGTTCCAGGCACGGCGTTACGCCGTTCATGACATTGCTGGCGGTATTCACAACCCTGCTGTCGAAAATTTCGGGCGATGTCGATCTGTGTGTTGGCACGCCCGTGGCCAATCGCCGGCTTGCCGAGACGCACGACGTCGCCGGCTTCTTCGTAAACACGATTGTCCTTCGCTCGGACCTTTCGGGGGACCCCTCATTTCTGGATTTCCTGCTCCAGTGCCGGAACAACTGGATCGAAGATTTCGAACGCGGTGACACACCCTTCGAGGCAATCGTCGAAAAGCTGCATGTTACCCGGACGCCAGGCAGAAATCCGCTGTTTCAGGTGATGTTTCAGTTTGAGAAAGAGCCCAGCCTTGATGCGGCAGAACGCCGGTTGAGGGGCGAACGATCTGACCTGCCCGTCTCGATGTTCGATTTAACGCTGGAGATCGAGCAGACCGGCCAGCAGCTTTCCGGCCGGCTGGAATACAGGAGAGATCTGTTCGGGGAGAGGTTTGCGAGGCGTCTTTGGCGGCAGTTCGAGACCTTATTGCGAGCGGCGCTGGCGAATCCGCGCACGCGTGTGTCGGCGTTGCCCTTCTCGCCCGCGGAGGACATTCTAGAGGCCCTGGCCGAGACCGATGCGACGGGACGGAACAGGCCGGTTCCGGACGGCAGTATTGCGGAAGCGTTCCAACGACGCGTGGCAGCACAGCCGGATGCGGTCGCGCTGATTGCCCCCGGGGGGACAGTGTCGTACGCCGAACTCGCGGAGCGCTCCTGCCAGCTCGCTCATCGGCTGCTCGCGCTTTCTGTGAAGGCTGAAGAGCCTGTCGCCATCTGTATCCCGCGGTCTCCGGATTTGATCGTTGCCATGCTGGCTGTGCTTGATGCCGGGGCGGTCCCGGTTCCGATGGACCCCGATCATCCGCCGCGCATGCTGGCATACATTCTGGATGACTGCGGGGCCCGCGTCGTGCTGACGCTCGCGCGTTTCTCGTCGGTTCTGCCGGTGTCCATGGCGCAGATCTGCGTCGATCGGGACTGGCCGGAAATTGCGCGGTTGCCATCGTCGGAGCCGCCCCGCCGAACGCATCCACTCTCGGCGGCGTACATCCTGTACACTTCCGGCTCCACCGGAATGCCTAAGGGTGTTGTGGGGCTTCATGCCGCCACCCTGAATCGCCTGCAATGGATGTGGCGAGCCTGGCCGTTTGAGCCGGCCGAGGTCTGCTGCCAGAAGACGACCGTGACATTCGTCGATTCCGTGTGGGAGATATTCGGGCCTTTGCTGGCCGGAGCGCCCCTGGCCATTCTGGACACCTTCACCGCATCCGACCCTCATCGTCTGGTGGCCGCCCTGGCCAGCCATAACATTTCCCGGCTCGTGCTGGTGCCCTCGCTCCTTCGCGACCTGCTGCATGCTGAGCCGCGGCTCGGAGAGCGGCTGCCCAAACTCCGCATCGTAGTCTCCAGTGGCGAAGCGTTGCCCTCCGAACTGGCCCGGGCGCTGCATGGCGCTGCTCCGGCCTGCCGCTTGCTGAATCTTTATGGCTCCACGGAGGTCGCCGGCGACGCGACGTGGTTTGAAGTTCCGCTGGATGCCAACGGCTCAGTTCCGATCGGCAGACCTCTGGACGGACTCGCCATACGCATTCTCGACAGCCACGGCATGGCTGTGCCCGCCGGGGTTCGGGGTGAAATCTACGTTGCGGGTTCAGGTCTGGCGCGCGGCTACTACAACCGGCCGGCGCAGACAGCCGAACGATTCCTCCCGGATCCTTACGGCGCGCCGGGCAGCCGTATGTATCGCACCGGCGATCTCGGATGCCTTCGTTCCGACGGCTTGATAGAGTTTCTCGGACGATCCGACCGGCAGATCAAGATCCGCGGCGTCCGCATCGAGCCACGCGAAGTAGAGGCCGCTTTAACCGCGTGCGCAGGCGTGAAGTCTGCCGCCGTCGTGTCACGACCGGGCGAACGACAGCAGGTGGATCTCGTCGCTTATATCGAAGCCGAGCCAGGAACTGTCACGAGTGCCGGGCTGCGCTCCTCCCTGCGGTCGCTACTGCCCACGCCGATGATTCCCTCGAAGTTCGTGATCGTCGATCGTTTGCCCTTGAATACCAGCGGCAAGGTGGATCTCAGCGGACTGCCGGATGCTTCGGAAGGTGGTGAATCCGAAGCCGGAACAGACGGCGCCCTGAACATGGTGGAAGAGATCGTCGCCACCGTCTGGCGGGAGCTTCTCGGAATTCGGAGACTGCACCCGGACGCGGACTTTTTCGATATGGGAGGACAATCCCTCCTCGCCATCCGGGCCGTGGCAAAGATCAACGAGGTCCTGGACTGCGGGCTTGCGCCCTCGGTTGTCTTCGAAGCTCCAACTGTCCGCGAACTTGCCCTGAAAGTCAATAACGCCCGCGCCGGAGCGTCTTTGCCACCCATCGGGAAAGCTGCCGGCCTGTCGAATATCCCCGCTTCCTTTGCGCAGCGTCGAGCCTGGTTCCTTTCGTATCTGGAGAGGGGAAGTGCTGTCGACAATCTCGCGGCGGCGTACCGGCTCAAAGGCCGCATGGATGAGACGGCGCTAACCAACAGCCTGCTGGCGGTTGCCGCCCGTCATGAGATCCTGCGCACGCGGCTGGAGGAGGCCGGCGGCGAACTGTGCCAGGTCATCGATCTGCCTGAATCTGTAACGGTCGGGATTGGCGCTGCCGAGTCCTTTAGCGAGGCCTGCAAGAAGTTCGAAGCGGAAGCCTCGCTGCCCTTCGATCTCCGAAGTACTCATCCGGTGCGGTTCAGACTGTTCCGGATCGCGGATGATGAGTGGCTGCTCGGGATCGTGTTGCACCATGCCGCATGTGATGCCTGGTCCGGAACAATCATCGTCAGAGATCTTAGCCGGATTTACGCCGCGCTTGCGAAGGGGATGCAGGTATCGCTTCCCCAGCCCTTGTTTCGCTACGCCGATTATGCCCTGTGGCAGCACGATCTGCGGAAGACCCGGCTGGGAGCGGAGCACCTCGATTGGTGGCGCGACGAGTTGGCAGGCGCTCCAATGCGGCTCCTGTTGCCGGCGGATTACCCGCGCACGGAAGCATCGGTCCGGCATTGCGGGCGCGAGCCTGTTCTTCTCAGCGCCGAAATGGTGGACAGACTGCGCGCGCTGGACACGAAGCCAGCGACAACTTTGTTCTCGATCCTGCTCACGGCGTTCGGTGTGCTCGTGGTGCGATACAGCGGCCAGCGCGACATCCTGATCGGCACTCCCGTCGCGGGACGAGATCGCATTGAGTTTCACGACATAGTCGGCGCATTTGCGAACAATCTGATCGTCCGGCTGGATGTGACCGACGACCCCGCATTCCATACTCTGCTGCGGCGGGTGCGGCAGAAGCTGCTAGCGGCGATGGACCATCAGGACGTTCCGTTCGATTTGCTGGTTGAAGCGCTCAGACCTCCGCGGAATGGCAGCGATTTCCCGGTCTTCCAGACGATGTTCGTGTTCGAAGAGCGGCACTCGCGGATCCCCGAGCTGCCTGAGATTGATACCGATCTGGTCGACATTGAAAATGCATGGACACGTTTCGATCTCAGTCTCATCCTCAGGCAGGAGAAAAACGGCATAGCCGGATTCCTCGAGTACCCGACAGACCTTTTCTCGCGGGACACGATGCGCCGCATCGCCGGGAATTTCGAGGAGTTGCTGCGATCGGTTCTGGCCAATCCGGATGCGAAGGTGTCGGAGCTGAACATCGTCAGTGTGCGGGAACGCGATCAATTGCGGTGGTGGGCACAGGCGCCGGATGCCGCCGCGGCAACGGAAGCGGCCGTCGACCGGCTGCTTGCCTCACAGGCTGCCGCCAGACCCGATTCCATTGCCATTCTGTTTGAGAACCGCGGGCTGACTTACGGCCAGCTCGAGATCGAAGCTAACCGGCTCGCGCGATTCCTGCCGACGCGGGGCGTTCATCGGAGCGAAAGAGTGGCAGTCTGCCTTGACCGGTCGCCTGACCTGATCGTCGCGATACTTGCCGTGTTCCGGGCCGGGGCGGTGTACGTCCCTCTCGATCCCTCTCACCCGGACGATCGCCTGACCAGTGCCGTCCGGGAATCCGGTGCAGGCGTCCTGATTTGCAGCGTGGAAACACGCGACCGCGCCGAGCTGAGGAAATCGGTAGCGACGGTTGTGGACCTCGATCGGGAGCGTGAAAACATCGGCCAAAGTTCAGGTGAACCTGTGCCCCCTGCAACCAGCGGATCGGCGTGGGCCGCCATCATCCATACTTCGGGATCCACTGGAAAACCGAAGGGTGCGGTGATCACCCACCGCTCGCTTTCATTGCTCGCCTCCAGCCTTTCCAAAGAACTGGGGATCGGCCCGGGAAAACGGTTGCTTCAGACAGCCGCTATTGCTTTCGATGTGGCATTGAGCGATGTCGTTATGACTCTCGCCGGTGGCGGCACGCTCTGTCTCGCGAGGCGAGAGGATCTGCTCCCCGGTCCGCCGCTGCTCCGAACCCTGCGGCAGACCAGAGCCACACATATGCAGATCCCGTCCTCTCTGCTTGCCGCCATGGATCCGGAGCCGTTGCCGGATCTCGCGGTCATCGTTGTCGGCGGCGAGGTCTGCAGGACCGATACCGCGCGAATGTGGTCTCGCGGCAGACGATTCCTAAATGCCTACGGTCCGACGGAGACCACAGTCACGGCCACCATGGGGGAGTACGACGGCAGCGCCTCCCGGCTCAGCATCGGACAGCCGATTGCGGGATCCCGGGTCTATGTGCTGGACCCGCACTGCCGGCCGGCGCCCATTGGAGTTGCGGGCGAAATCTATATCGCGGGCGCGGGCGTGTCCGACGGCTACCTTGGGCGGGCGCTTGAAACGGCCGAACGCTTTATTCCCGATCCGAATCCGGCTTTCCCGGGCCAGAGGATGTTTCGCACCGGCGACCGAGGCCGCTGGTCCCATACCGGCGAACTGGAGTTCCTCGGGCGCATCGACAGGCAGATCAAGATTCGCGGTTTTCGGGTGGAGCCCGCCGAGATTGAAACCACCCTGGCTGCCGTGCCGGGAGTCCATCGGGCGGTTGTCGCCTTGCGCCAGGGGAACGGCTCAGACGAGCATCTGGTCGCATATTTGATTCCACGTCCGGATGGCACTTTCAGGCTGGGGGCTGTGCGGCCTGCGCTCCGGGCGGCGCTTCCCGAGTACATGATTCCGGCCCGTTTCGTCACTCTCCCTTCTGTTCCGCTCACACCTAACGGAAAGATCGACTGGGCGGCGCTTCCCGAGCCCGCTCCGGGCGAAAATGACGCCTCCGAATGGAGCCCGGCGGCAGCGCCCGCTAGCGAGATCGAGCGGCAGATTCTGGAAGTGTGGCGCCGGGTCCTGCGGCGATCGGACATAGGAGTGGATGACAACTTCTTTGATTGCGGGGGCCAGTCGCTGCTGCTGGTCAGAGTGCATACCGATCTGACGGCGTTATTGCAACGCGAGATCACGGTCCCGGACCTGTTTCGCTACCCCACGGTCCGCGCTCTGGCTCGTTCTCTGATCGGCACGCCGCCGGCGGCCGTCCCACGGGAGCCGGACCGGCGGGCCAGTCGGGATGGAGCGTCGGAAGCGATCGCAATTATCGGCATGGCCTGCCGATTCCCGGGGGCACCGGATCTGGATTCCTTCTGGAAGCTTGTCTCCGAGGGAAGAGATGCGATCTCCCGCTTTACGGAGGAAGAGCTGGTCTTGGCCGGAGTGGACGTTCAGACGGTGAGAAGGCCGGATTTTGTTCCCGCTAACGGCGTTGTCCCGAATGCAGATCTTTTCGATGCGGCATTTTTCGGGTTCAGCCCTCATGAGGCTGAAATCCTCGATCCGCAGCATCGCATCCTGCTGGAAACCGCGTGGCACGCGCTCGAAGATGCCGGGTATGGCCCGGGAAGCATTGGCGAGCCGGTCGGGGTTTTCGCCGGCTCCGGTCTGAACACGTATTTGAGATCGAATGTGTATACGGACGGAAATCTGCCGGGGGGTGGACTGGGATACCAGGCGCTGATCGGCAATGACAAAGATTTTGTTCCCGCCTTGATTGCGTACAAGCTCGATCTTAAGGGGCCTGCCATCGCTGTGCAAACAGGGTGCTCCACGTCTCTGGTAGCGGTGGATCAGGCATGTCAAAATCTCCGGTCCGGACGCTGCTCCATGGCTTTGGCCGGCGGCGTATCCATCCAGTTCCCGGAGATATCGGGCTATGTCCACGAGCCCGGCATGATTCTTTCTCCCGATGGGCAATGCCGCGCGTTTGACGCCGAAGCCCGCGGCACTGTCCGGAGCGGCGGGGCCGCCATAGTCGTTCTGAAGCGCCTGTCAGCCGCTCTGGCCGACGGGGATCCCATTCGGGCAGTCATTCTCGGATCCGCAGTCAACAACGACGGGCGCGCCAAAGTCGGCTTTACCGCGCCCGGAGTAGACGGCCAGGCGGCGGTGATCTCGGCGGCGCTCCAGGCTGCCGGCATCAAGCCGGACAGCATCTCGTACATCGAAGCGCACGGAACCGGCACGGAACTCGGCGATCCGGTCGAGATGGCAGCGCTGTCGCAGGTGTTTCCGCCACGGAGCTCTTCCCGGATTGCCATAGGATCGGTGAAGACCAATATCGGCCATCCCGATACCGCGGCGGGAGTTGCAGGTCTCATCAAGACGGTGCTCGCGCTTGAGCACGGGCTTCTGCCGCCATCGTTGCACTTCACCGCGCCCAATCCGCGAATCGACTTTGCTCGGAGCGCATTCGAGGTCAACACAGTCCTGCGCCCGTGGGATTCCGATGGCGCCCCTCGCCGTGCCGGGGTGAGCTCCTTCGGGATCGGTGGCACGAATGCGCATGTTGTGCTGGAAGAAGCGCCCCGGCGAGTCGGAGAAGCCAATTCCGGAACATCCACTGCGCACGCGTTCGTATTATCGGCGAAGACGGAAGCGGCGCTCGCGGCGGCAGGCAGTGCGCTGGCGGATAGTCTGCGGAAGCATCCCGATCTCGATCCGGCCGATGTTGCATTCACCTTGCAGACCGGAAGAACGGCGTTTGCGTGCCGGCGCGCCGTAATCGCGTCAAGCCTGTATGATGCGGCCGACCTGCTGGAAAAGCCACCACTCGATAGCCGGATAGCCTCGGGTAATAGTGAATCCGGGGAACTCGCTGGGCTGTTCGGGATCGCGAAGCGCTGGTGCGCCGGCACCGGCGTGGACTGGGCAGCACTCCATAACGGGCGCAAACCGAGGCGGATTTCGCTTCCAGGTTATGCCTTCGAGCGGCAGCGATACTGGCGCGAACCGCGGACGGGAACCGGTGTTCTGAAGAAGCATGCCGACCCCGGCCGCTGGTTTTACCTTCCAGGATGGATACAGACTCCCTTTGCACCTACGGCATCCGCGGAGCCGGAATCATACCTGTTGCTGGGCGCGGAGACGGAACTTGGCCGGGACCTGGCCGGTTTGCTGTCGGCTCGCGGGAATTCAGTCATCGAAGTCCGGGCTGGCTCGCGCCTGACTCACAAGTCGGGCCTGACTCCCAAGAATGGTTCGGAGTTCACCATCGACATGGCAAGCGAACGTGATTATCTGGCTCTTTTGAGCCAACTGGCCCGCACCCGTGGGCTGCCTTCCAGGATCGTTCATCTTTGGAGTACGGAGGCTCCTTCGGGCAGCCGGCCCGCCGACGAACTGCAACGCGGTTTATACAGCCTGACGGCCCTCGCTGCCGCGACGGGAGTTTCCGCACACACCCAGGATCTCTCGATTACGTTTGTGAGCACGGGCGCCCAGAGCGTGACCGGCGCCGAAAAACTACGGCCAGCCGCCGCCGCGGCCCTCGGACCTGTGAAGGTCGTTCCGCTCGAACAATCGCAGGTTTCCTGCCGGGTTGTGGACGTGGAAACAACCGCTTCGGGAACCTTTGAACGGCGCAGACTTCTAGATCAGCTCCTGCACGAATTCTCGGCCGGCCATACTGACCCTGTGGTTGCGCTCAGGGGGCCGAGTCGGTGGATCCCCCATTTGTCGTCTGTCGACCTCGCACCGTCTGGCGCGGGGCAGGATCGGCTGCGCCAAAAGGGTGTCTACCTGATCACCGGAGGACTGGGAGGGATCGGTCTGACTCTGGCCCGACACCTCGCGCAAACGCTCGCCGCCAGGATGATTTTAGTCGGGCGCACCGGTCTTCCGTGCCGTGCCGACTGGGCGAATGTGCAGGATGAACGGATGCGAGATCGAATCGAGGCGATTCGCGAGATGGAATCCGCCGGCAGCGAGATTCTCGTGCGCTCCGCGAACGTGGCGGATTTCGATGCGATGTCCGCCGTCGTGGAGGAAGCCCACAGTCGCTTCGGAGCGATTCACGGCGTCATTCACGCCGCGGGCCTTGCCGACTTTGGCGGGATCCTCGCAAAACGGCGGCCGGATTCGCTCGCATCGGTGATGGAGCCGAAAGTGCACGGCACTCTGGTCCTGGAGCGCGTACTGAACATTGCTGAGCTGGATTTTTTTGCGCTCTTCTCTACGCTCGGCTCCGTTGTGCATCACACGAAATTCGGCCAGGCGGGGTACGCCGCCGCCAATGAATTCCTCGATCTGTATGCACCGGCGAGAGCGGCGAAAGGCGAGCCATGTATCGTCATCAACTGGGATGACTGGGCGGGAGACGGCATGTCGGAAGAGGCTGCCAGGCGTCATGGCGGCCACCTGGATCCGGGCAATTGTCTCACGCCGGCGGAGGGCGCTCTGGCTTTCCGCATGGCACTTTCCTCGGGCTACTCGCGGCTGGCCGTTTCGGTACGGCCCCTGAATGAGCTGATCCGTTGCGGATCGCAGTTGCAACAGGAACGGCTGCGGGCGGCAGCGCCCTGCCTGCACCCCCGGCCGTTGGCAGTGGAATCGTTTATCGAAGCAGGAACCACGACTCAGCGCGCGGTCGCCGAAATCTGGCAAAACTGCCTTGGCTTGCAGCAGGTCGGCATCTGCGACGACTTCTTCGCACTCGGCGGCGATTCCTTGCTGGCGACGCAGATTACTTCCGCGGTTCGCTGCCGATTTGGCATTGATCTGCCGCTCTCCTCGATTTTCGATTACTCCACGGTAGAGTCGATGGCCGCGCAAATCGACTTGACGAGGGACTCATCGAAAGAGGCGCCCGTTGAGGAATTCCGGCTGTGACTCCCGTCGAACGGTTGTTGGAGGATCTCCGGGCGCGGAATGTCGTCGTGACGGCGGAAGGCGATTCGCTGCGCGTCCGGGCGCCCCACGGCGCTCTTCCTGCCGATCTCCGCGCCGAGCTTACTCACCGGAAACAGGACGTTCTTCACCGCCTCCGAAGCGAGGCGGATAACCGGCGGCTTACGGCAGGTCCCCGCGACGAACCGGCCCCACTTTCCATTCACCAGAAACGGATCTGGGTCGCCCAGCAAGTGAGCGGGCCCTCGGCCGTATACAACATGGCGGCGGGATGGACCATTGACGGCGATCTTGACCGTCCTGCCCTCGAGTGGGCGGTGACCGAAATGCTTGCGAGGCACGATGTCCTGCGCAGCACGATCGCTGTCTGGAACGGAGAACCCGCGGCAGCGCCCCTTCCAGCCGCAGCGATCCGAATTTGTCACGAGCGGTACGAGTTGGCAGACCCGGACACTGCGGGCGCGATCGCGTCACGGGAAGCGGCACGGCCGTTCGATCTGACCTCCGAAGCACCTTTCCGGGTCCGCCTGGTCACGTTCAGTCCCGTTCATCACCTGCTGCTGATTACGATCCATCACATCGCAGCCGATCGATCGTCCTTCGGCATAGTGATTCGCGAGCTAAGCCAGTTGTACGCCGCCCGCGTTGCCAACGCACTCTCGCCGCTCGAGCCACCGGGTCTTCAGTACGCGGACTTCGGCCGCTGGCAGCGCGAGTTCCTGACCGGGGAACGCCTTCAGCCGCGGCTGGAGTACTGGCGCCACAAGTTGTCCGGAGCCCATCCTGAGCTGGCGTTCACCGATACCCGGAGGTCTGAAAACACTCCGCGAAGCGCCGGCTCAGTGCTGTTCACGGTGGAACGGGATGTCGCGGAATCGCTCTCGCGTCTCGCCCGCCAACAAGGTGTGACCCTGTTCATGCTGACGGTCGCGGCTTATGCGGCCGTGCTGGCCCGTTACAGCCGTCAATACGACCTGAACATCGGCTGTCCCTATGGCAACCGGGAACTGAGCGAAACAGCCAACCTGGTGGGCTTTTTCGTCGGCACCATCGTACTGCGCTTCGATCTCTCCGCCGATCCGTCTTTCACGGAGTTTCTCAGGACGGTTCGCGATACGTGTCTCGAAGCGTTCGCGAACGAAGTGCCGTTTGACATGCTGGCGGGAGTTCTTCAGGCGAAGCGCAGCGGATCCGGTTCTCAACTGTTCGAGGCGATGTTCGTGCTCCAGCCCGCCAGCCTGGAGGAACTCGATCTTCCGGGCGCCCGAGTGACCTCGCTTGCGCCCGGACCGCCGGCCGTTGAGTTCGATCTCAATATGTCTGTCGAGACGGCCGGGGCGGAGCTGAAAGGGTTTCTCGAATACGACAGGAGCGTCTTGAGCCGGGATCAGATCGACTCCTTCGTACGCAGTTACCAGGCGATTCTGCGCGGGATCGTGGCGGATCCCGCGCTCCGTATTTCCCGGCTCCCCGTGCTCCACGCGGTGGACCGCGTTCGGATTACGGCGGACTGGAACCGGACCGCGCCGGCGAAGCTTACCCACGAGTTGGTGGTAACCGCCATCCGACATCAGGCGGCGAGCGGCCAGGAAACCATTGCCCTGGAAGACGACACCGAGCGGTTCACCTATGGGGAGTTGTTGTCGCGCGTGGCTCGTAGGGCTCACTATCTGGTCCGGTTGGGAGCGGGACCGGAGGTCGTCGTGGGACTCATGCTGCCTCGATCGGCCGACCTGTTTTGTTGGATGCTTGCCGTGCTCGAGTCGGGTTCGGCCTTTGTCATTCTGAACCGGGATTTGCCCGCCTCGCGGATCGAACACATGATCCGCGAGGCTGCACCGCGCATGATTATCGGCGAAGCGGCCCCCCCGATGGTCCTCCCGGCCGGTGCAACCTGGGTCCGCATACCGGACTGCGCGGTAGCGCTGGCGGGCTGTCCGGATACCGCCCCCAACGTCCGCTTGCACGCGCGAAACCTCGCCTGCGTTTACTTCACCTCGGGATCCACAGGCGTGCCCAAAGGGGTTCTGGTGGAGCACGCCAATCTCGCGAACCATGCCGCTGCTGTCCTGCGCGACTATGAATTGCGTAAGGACGATCGCGTTCTTCAGTTTGCCGCTCCCGACTTTGACGTGGCTATCGAGGAAGTGCTGCCGGCTCTCGTTGCCGGCGCGACCGTGGTTTTGCGGCCGGGGGCCCTATCCGAATCGCTGGACGCATTTCAGGGGTTTGTCGGCGATCGCCGCATTTCCGTCCTGAATCTGCCGGCTCCGTTCTGGCACGTCTGGGTTCGATGGCTGGCGAGCGGGCGCCGGCCTCCACCCGCCGGCCTTCGGCTGGTAATTGCGGGAAGCGATCGGGTATCGGGCAGTTCTGTAGCCGAGTGGCGAGAGATAGCCGGAAGCTCGATTGACTGGCGCAACGCATACGGCGCGACGGAGACCACCATTACCGCCGCAACCTGCCACCTGGAGAATATCTGCCCAGGAAACTCCGGCTCAGTGCCCATCGGCAAGCCACTCTCGAACAACCGGCTCTATATTCTGGATCCGACTGGCGAACCCGTCCCGGTTGGCGTCACCGGAGAGATCACCGTCGGCGGCGCTTGTGTGGCGCGCGGTTATCTGAACCAGCCCGCGCTTACTGCGTCGTTCTATATCCCCGACCCGTTCTCCGAAACACCGGGGGCGCGGATGTATCGCACCGGCGACCTGGGCCGTTTTCTGCCCGATGGCTCCATCGAACTTCTCGGCAGAACCGATCGGCAACTCAAAATCCGGGGCTATCGCATTGAGCCCGGCGACATTGAAGCGGCGCTGGAAGCGTGTCCGGGAATTGTTGCGGCTGCGGTAGTTGCGAGGCAAGGGGATTCGAATCCCGTCCTTGCGGCGTTTGCCGAAGCGGCGAACCCGGCACTGACACCGGGAACTCTCGACCAGTGGCTCCGCGATCGGCTTCCCTGGTACATGGTCCCCGCTTCCATCCGGATAATGGACGAGCTGCCGCGCAGTGGCGCCGGGAAGGTAGACAGACGCGCGCTAGACCAGATCGCCTCTCTGGGTCCGGATGAAGGGCTCGCGCAGTTACCGCGCACCGCACCCGAGCGGCTGCTCGCCGGAATCTGGAGCGATGTTCTGGGCCGTCCTTTCCACAATATTCACCAGAATTTCTTCGATGCGGGCGGGGACTCGATCGTTGCGCTGCAGATCGTATCGCGGGCGCGGGATGCCGGGTTCTCGATCACCGCGAGAGACATCTTCCGGCGGCAGACGATCGCGTCCCTGGCGACCGCACTGGCCGCGCAACCGGCTGAACCGCCGGCCGTCAGTCCCCTCGGAATATTGCCGCTCGCACCGATTCAGGCGTGGTTCTTCGACCACGTCACTGAGGATCGGCATCATTTCAATCAAGCCGTGGTTCTGGGCGTCCCGCCCGGTCTTCAGCCCGAACTGCTGGGGAAATCGCTGGATGCGCTCGTGGAGCACCATGACAGCCTGCGAACCCGGTTTCGGGATGGGCGACCGGAAATCCTGCCGCCCGGCGAGCCCGCTCCGCTGAAGATTGTCCGCGAGGATGAATGGGAGGGCGCAGTCCGTGAGGCGAACGAGACCCTCGACATCGGGCAGGGACCGCTCCTTCGGGCGGTACTGTCGCGTTCGCCTTCCGGCCAGCCACGACGGCTGCTGATCGTGATTCATCATCTGGTCGTTGACGCGGTCTCGTGGACCATCCTGCTGCACGACCTCGCAGATGCGTATCGCATGGCTGCAAACCGAATCCCTGTTCAGCTGCCGCGAAAATCTGCAGGTTTCCGTGAGTGGGCGCTTCGTCTTCACGAGTCCATTCCGCAGCGGCTCCGCTCGTGGGAGGCGGAATGGTGGAATGGATTCCTGGCCGGAGAACAAGCTGGTATCGCAGGTATCGCGGGTGATCTCATCCCGGCATTCGATTCGGATGCGGCGGCTGAATCGCACACGCTTGAGGGAGAACTTGACGATGCCGCTACCGAAGCTCTGCTCCAAGCGATTCCGATGGCCTCCGATGCCCGGCCTGAGGAAACTCTACTGGCGGCGCTTTTGCACGCATGCTTCCAGGTTGCGGGGCATCGATCGATTCGCGTGGATGTGGAGCGGTTGGGGCGGACCGGTTTGCCGGCCAGTCCCGATCTTTCAAGAACTGTGGGCTGGTTTACCAGCGTCGTGCCCTTGCGCCTCAGGCTGCCCGGATCGGCCGATCTTTGGTGCACGCTGAAGAGCGTCCGTGAACAATGCCGCCGGCCTCCGGACGATGGGATTGGTTTTGAGTTGCTTCGCTGGTTTGCCGATCCGGCCGTTCGGGAGAACTTGAATCAGCTTCCTCGCGCGAGCATACTCTTCAACTATCTGGGCCGGATAGGGGCGGCCGGCGAACGGTCTGAGTTCCCGTTGCTGGAGGACTCCTGCGGACAGACGATGAGTCCCCGGATTCGCCGCAGCCACGGAATCGAACTGAACGGGGTAGTGTGGAACAAGCGGCTGCGGTTGCACTGGAGCTACTCGCCGGACCGATTTTCCGGGGAATTCGTCGGCCGCCTCCATGCCGCACTGCTGGAAGGCATCCGTGCGATCGGCGATGCCTGCCGCACGCCCGCGCGCGGCCTGGATGCGGACGCGACAGCCGCTCTGCTGCATACCCTCGCAATCGGCCCGGAACAGGTCGAAGACATTCTTCCACTCACTTCTCTGCAGGAGGGTATCCTCTTCCATTCCATCGCAAGCGGTCCGGAACTGTATCTGGATCAGCTTCGCATCACACTGCGCGGCCGGGTTGAGCCCGAGGTTCTCCGGTCTGCATGGCGCCGCCTGGTGCGGCGTCATTCCGTGTTGCGCTCCTGTGTTGCATGGAAAGGTCTGCGGAAGGGTGTACAGATCGTGCTCCGAGATGTGCGGCCTTTGTGGGCGGACGAGGACTGGCGGGCGATCCCCGGTCCTGAGCGGGAACGGCGAATGGAGCATTGGCTCCGCATAGATCGGGCCCGGGGATTCGAACCGGAGCGAGCGCCTCTTACCAGAATCGCGCTGATCAGAACTGAAGAGGAAAGCTATGAGCTTGTCTGGGACGCGCATCACCTGATTCTGGATGGCTGGTCCATTTCGGTTCTGTTGAGCGAATTCGATGCGCTGTGCCAGGATTCCATGGTCTCCCTTGCGAAGAAACCCGGACCTGCTCCCTCATACGCAACCTTCATTGCCTGGCTTCGCAAACAGGATGAGGAGTCGGCAAAAGAGTTCTGGAGCCGGGAGCTGCGAGGTCTTTCTGAGCCGACGATGCTGGGAATCGACGGCGCGGACGACGACAGTCGTTCGCTGGAAGACGGCTTTACCGAAATCGTATTCGCGGCGCCGGAAACGTCCGCTCTGCAGGCAGTCCTTCGCGAACACCGGCTTACGCCTGCGATGCTCGTCCAGGGGGCGTGGGCCGTGCTGCTCAGCCGCTATTGTCAGCGAAACGATGTTGTTTTTGGGGTGACGATGTCTGGCCGGCCGGCCGATCTGGATGGGGCGCCGGATATAGCGGGAATGCTCATCCGGACGGTTCCCGCCCGCGTCATCGTGCCCGAGGATCGGCCGGCGATCGAATGGCTGCAGACTCTTCAGGATCAACATCTGGAAAGAGAGCGCTTCTCCTACCTGCCACTTCCGGACATTCAAAAGCTTTCCGGTGTTCCGAATGGAACTCCTTTGTTTCGCACCCTGGTGTTGTTTCAAAATTATCCCCTGCCCACGGAATTCGGGGTACTTACGATCGCTAAAGTGGAGTTGCACGAGAGAACCAACTATCCGGTAACACTTGTGGCGCTGCCCGGAAAGACCCTCCGGCTTCAGCTCCACTACGACAATGCCCGGCTGAACGCATCCGCCGCGGAACAGTTGCTCGTGCAACTGCGCACCGTCGTGAGAGGAATTACCGAGCGGCCGGATCGGCCTCCCGCGGCAGTGCCGCTGTTTGCGCCGGTTGAACTTGCGAACATTGTCGCTGGTTCACAGGGAGCGAACCCACCCGCTGCTCACCCGGCGCCGTTGCAATGGCTGCGGTCGGCTTTTCGGGCGCACTCGGGGGCAACTGCGTTGATCTGCGGACGGGATTCCATAAGTTACGCCGAACTCGAGGGGCGAGTGAATCGACTCGCCAACTGGCTGAAAGCCGCCGGAGTTGGAGAGGAGATGCCGATCGGCATCTTTCTCCCCCGCTCGGCGGACCTGATTGTGGCGATGCTGGGCGTCTGGTCAGCGGGAGCAACCTGCGTACCCCTCGCACCCGAGTATCCGCTCGAACGGCTCGGCTTCGTGATTGAGGACTGCGGAGTTGTGCTCATCCTGACAACCACTTCGCTCGCCGCCGACCTTCCCGCGTCAGGCCCGATCCTTATGTACCTGGACACCGATAAGTGTTCGATCGCAGCGGAAAGTGAAACATGTCCCGCAGTTTCGTTGATGCCCGAAAATATTGCCTATGCGATCTACACATCCGGGTCCACGGGCGTTCCCAAGGGTGTCCTCAGCACACATCGTGGTCTTTCGAATCTCGCCGCGAATCTGACTGGCCTGTTCGGACTCGATCCAAAGGACCGTGTATTGCAGTTTGCCTCGTCGGGATTCGATGCGTTCGTATGGGAGCTAGCCATGGCGCTGGGAGCCGGAGCAGCCCTGGTCGTCCCTGCCCCCGACCAGTTACTGGCAGGCGAGCCTCTGGTGGATTACCTGCGACAAGAGAACATTACAACTGCGACCCTCCCGCCGGCAGTTCTTGCCGGGACAACCGTGTCACTCCTTCCCGCTCTGCACACTCTTGTGCTCGCGGGCGAAGCGTGCCCGCCGAATCTGGCCCGCGATTGGGCGGCGGGGCGGCGATTCTTCAACGCATACGGACCTGCGGAGAGTTCCGTCTGTGCCACCATCGCCCGCTGCGATGGCGGTCCCGTGGCGCCCATAGGCAGACCCCTCGATCGGGTGCAGACCTATGTGCTGGACGCCAGACTCGATCCGGTGCCTGCCGGTGTGACTGGCGATCTGTACATCGGAGGCGATGGGCTGGCTCGCGGGTATGCGGGACGCCCTGCTCTTACCGCGGCAAGTTTTATACCCGACCCCTTCGCCAACGGCCGGCGGCTGTACAAGACCGGAGATCGCGTGCGCTTCCTGCCCTCGGGCCAGCTCGACTTCCGCGGAAGAACGGACCATCAAGTCAAGGTGCGTGGTATTCGGATTGAGTTGCAGGAGATAGAGAGCGTTCTCTCGGAGCATCCGCAAGTGATCAGTTGCGCCGTTGTCGCCCGGGACTACGATCGGGGACGGCGGCTCGAGGCATTCATCACATGCGTGGAACCTCCTTCCCTGGAGGATCTTCGCGCTTTCCTTGCCCGAAGGCTCCCGGATTTCATGCTGCCGGCCACGCTCACCGTGTTGCCGTCGCTTCCCCTGACCGCGAGCGGGAAGGTCGATCGCGTCCGTCTTGCCGTTGCCGACGCCGAACCACTCAGGCAAACGGCCAGCCCGGCGCGCCCATCCAACTCCCGGGAAGAGATTCTCTGCGGAATAATCGCGGAAGCCCTGGGATTGGATGAGATTGGCGTTCACGACAACTTCTTCGTCCTCGGAGGCGATTCGATTCTGGCCATTCAGGTGGTCGGGCGGGCTAATCGGGCCGGGGTGCACATAAAGCTGCACCACATCATGAACCCAGAATCGCAAACGGCGGCATCACTGGCCGCGCTGCCTGCCGCGGCACAAACGCCGCCCACGGCTGAGCCCGCGCTGCGGAGCGGGGCCGTGCCGCTTACTCCCATTCAGCACTGGTTTTTTCAACTGAATTCGCCGGAGCCGCATCACTATAACCAGTCTTTCCTGTTCGAGGTGTCTGCGCAGACAGATACCACGCGCGCTGCTGCCGCGGCCAGGCGAACGATACAACGGCATGACGCTCTTAGTCTTCGGTTCGAGCGAACTACTTGTGGATGGGTGCAATCATACGGCGGACCTGCCGGGCACGACTGCTTTGCCGAGCTGGACCTCTCTCTCTTCGATCCGGCCCAAGCACAGGCGATCCTCGAAGAACGGTGCGCATCGGAACAAAAAAGCCTCGACCTCGCCTCAGGACGGCTGTTTCGTGTAGTCCTGTTTCGCTTGCCGGCCGAAGCCGCCCGCATGCTGTTCGTCGCTCACCACCTGGTCGTAGACGGGGTTTCCTGGCAAATTCTGCTCGAGGACTTCTTCCGGAGTATTCAATCCCCGGAGCCAGTGCTGCATCCGGAGACGAGTTCATTCCAGGAATGGGCAAGGCGACTCAGCGCTTACTCCGACTCCCCAGAGGCGCGGGCCGACGCAGAGTACTGGTTGAATGCAGTGCCCGGCAGCCCGATTCCGGCTTCCAGCGCTCTGCAAAGTTCCACGCAGGATTCCGGGCGGCGGGGCGCCGTCGGCGACAGTTTCACAAGGACGGATATCCTGACCCGTTCGGAGACGAAGACGCTGCTCCAAAGCGTGTGCCCGCAGCTTCAATGCACTGCCGAGGAATTGCTTTTGGCCGTTCTGGCAATGGCGCAGTGGAAGGTTTCCGGACTGCTGTCCTGTTGGGTGGATATCGAATCTCACGGCCGGGACACACGGTTCAACGACCTCGATCTTTCGCGGACGGTCGGCTGGTTCACTTCCATGGCTCCGATGGCGATTACGCTTCCCGAGCAGCCCGATCTGCCATCCGCCGTGGCAGCAGTCCAAACCGGACTGCGCCGTCTTCCAAGTCGGGGCTTCAGTTTCGGCGTGCTCCGTTACCTGGCCGGCGATGAGGACATAAGGAACCGCCTGGCCTCGTTGGGCACGCCCGAAATTGGCTTCAACTATCTGAGTCATTGGGACCGCGCGTTGCCTTCGCTCGATATTCGCCCGGCAGCGGAGGAGGCCGGCGAATCGTTCAGTCCGGCTACACCGCACGCTCACCTTTTGGACGTGAACGCGATTGTTGTGGAAGGCACACTGCGAGTGGACTGGACGTGTCCGCGCGAATTCGGGCACAGGGTCGCGCATATGGCGGAAACCTTTATCGCCACTCTGAAGGGGACCGCCGGCACACACCATTACCAGCCAACCAATTCGCTGGCCGGACTGGACGAATACATTGAACAGGAGATGGAGAGATGGGGAGTGCCCGGACTGGCGGTGGCCGTGGCTCATCATGGCGAGATCGTCCGATGCCAGGGCTATGGCTACAGTGACAGCACACAACAGCATGCAGTCTCGCCGGCAACGCTCTTCGGCATCGGATCCATAACCAAGCTATACGGCACGGCTTTAACGGCTACCCTTTGCAGAGATGGAAAACTGTCATGGGACCAGCCCATAGGGCGATATCTGCCGGAGCTGAATGAAGCCGCTGATACGCCTCTCGGCCGGCTGACGATCCGGGATCTCCATTCCCACAGGTCACCCATCCCGAGTCACGACTTCCTGTTGCGGTACTCCGATATGTCGCGCAGAGACATAGCGGAACGATTACACGAGTTGTGGGCGCCGGCTGAGACATTCGGATCGTTTCAATACTCCAACCTCGGCAGCGTCTTGGCCTGTCATATTTCGGAGCGGATGGCGGATCTCGACTGGCATCGTGCCGTGCAGGAGCGCGTTCTCCAGCCGCTCGGTCTCAAGGAGACGCGCACTTCACCTCCGGCGGGCGAAACGGCTCTCCATTATGCGCGCCCCCATGCCCGTGACCGGACGGGCGGCATGCTGGAGATTCCTTATCTTTCGGGAGAAGCCGGAGCGCCCGCTCATGGCATGTACAGCAGCATTTCCGACGTCGCGAAGCAGATGACCTCGATGATGGAAGCGGGCGGTCCCCCGCATTCTGTGGTGAGTCGGACAGAGTGGGCACAGATGATCACACCGCACTGTAAGGTTACCGAGAACCCCGGTGTAGACCCGATCCTCGACCCGGAGTTCGGAAGCGTAAATTATGGGCTTGGCCTACACATCACTACTTACAGGGGATGCCGTCTTGTTTTCGCGAGTGGGCGTACCGATGGGTTCGGCGCTCTGACAGCCATGCTGCCGGATCGGGATTTCGGTGTTTCCGTCCTGTGTAATCTGGACGGATCGTTGCTGCAACTGTCTTTAGCCTGGCATATTCTGGACCTGCTTCTCGGATTGGAACCCGGCGGCTGGAGCGATCGGTTCAGCGCCCGCGATGTTCCGCCGGCACGGTCTGCGGCCGCCGCGCACAAGCCGGATTCACGGGCAATGAACGGCACGCCCGATCTCCAGGAATACTCCGGGCGATACTGGAGCCCGGGCTACGGTGAAATGCGACTTGTGGACGTTGGAAAGGGGCTGCAATTCTGCTATGGCCGGCTCACGTCCGACTTGCAGATGACCGATACGAACCGGTTCATCACCGCGCCGTTAGCCTGGAACCCGCGCTGGACATTGGATCTCGAGTTCGAGCGTGATGCATCCGGAGCGGTGGCCGCTTTGCGCGTGCCGCTGGAACCCGCGCTCGGCCGGAGTTCGTTTCAGCGCGTGTCGGCTGAACCACTGCAATGCTCGCAACAGGCCGCTTTCTGAAACAGCCGCAATGGAATGTTAATGGCTTACCAAGTCGAAGCAGCCGGCAACAAATCCTATGGCTGGTCATGCGCGCTGCGGTGTCTCGCGCCGAGGGCCTCACTTTTCCATGTTAGGCGAGGATGCGCATGACCGGCGGTGAGCCTCTTTATCTCAGAACCGACGTCCAGATAGAGCCGTTGTTTGGACAGTGGTACGTGTGGCCTCATCTCATTCCCCCCGCAACGGCTGCCAGAAACATCACCGAGCGGCACCTCAAGATCATGGACTCGTATATCAGCGCCCCCATCCTCCATGCCAACGCCGTGAAGAACCCGAAGATGCTGGGCGGCCCGTTCATCGATTACGGCGCTAATAGAGTCGACGAGATCAGAGACCTGCGGCAGCAGACAAAAGATCGGATGGGGTCCCTTCTGCGATTGTCCGCTGCCATCTCCGATCTTGATGAAATGCTGCGGGCCAATGCCGCGGGATTCTCGCTCGAGCCTCTTTATCCGTGTGTTCCCGACGTTCTGCGGGGATATGTCGAGCTGGGATACGACCTGAACAACCATCCGTCATTCCGCATGTTTGAGCCGTTGCTGTATCGGAGTGAGTACTACCACAGATCCGAGCAGAGCCTGATGCTGTCGCTCACGACGGGTGACGACCGGCCATTCGTGTTAAGCACTCCCCGGCTGGAGGATAACCATTCAGTCCACCTGAACCTCGCATATGACGACGAGATCGCCGATCGCTTGTTTCGACTGAAAACCGCGCCGCGCCGCTGGGCGGACATTCAGGAGATGCTGGACGGCCAGAACAGATCGGAGGAACTGCTCCGGACGTTCTTCACCCCGCAGCCGCCTCGCCAGTACCAGTCGTACACCGGAAAGGGCGTACGGTGGCGCTATTTCGGTCATGCCTGTATTCTGATCGAAAGCGGGGGTGTTTCCATACTCCTTGATCCGGTCCTGAGCTACACGTACGAGTCGAACATTTCGCGATACACATACGAAGATCTCCCCGAGCGAATCGATTGCGTTCTCATCACCCACAACCATCAGGACCATATCCTGTTCGAGACACTTCTCCAGTTACGCCACCGGATCGGGTGTGTCGTCGTTCCGCGCAACGGCGGAGGCAACCTCCATGACCCCTCCATCAGGCTTCTGCTCGGCGCCGTTGGTTTCCGGAATGTCATTGAGCTCGACGAAATGGCGGAACTCGAGATCGCAGGAGGCCGTGTCACAGGACTTCCTTTCCTTGGTGAGCACAGCGACCTGACGGTGCGGACAAAGCTCATGTACCTGGTCGAAATTGGTAGGCACGCTTTGTTGTTTGCAGCGGATTCCTGCAACTTCGAACCCCGCGTGTATGAGCACGTGCGGAAGGCAACGGGCAATGTCGATGCGCTGTTCCTTGGCATGGAGTGTGACGGCGCGCCGCTGAGTTGGCTGTACGGGCCTCTTCTGACGAAGAAACTGCCGCGCGCGATGGACGAATCAAGAAGACTCGCGGGATCGAATTACGATCAGGGGCTCGATCTTGTCAACCGGTTTGGTTGTCAGGACGTTTACGTTTATGCCATGGGGCAGGAGCCATGGCTGAACCATGTCATGAGCATTAAATACACCGCGGTATCGAGACCGATCACGGAATCGAACAAGCTTATAGATAATTGCAGACAACACGGGGTATGCGCGGAAAGGTTATTCGGAGAGAAGGAGATTCTGATGTCATGAGCCGGCTGCCAGCGGCACACGAATCGGTTCACGCACGGAAAATATCTGGGAAATAAATGGGGGCCCAAACACAATTGATGCAGTTCATCCGATGCCGTTCCGTGTGGACGGAAAAGGCGGTCCGACGTGCCGATCATCATCAACAAATGGGCTGAGACTGCGAAACAGACGGCACTGCGGCGAATGCTGTCACTGGTCAGTGAACGTCCGGAGATTATCTCCTTTGCCGTGGGAATTCCTCCCGCCGAAGATCTCCCTTTGGGCATGTTCGCCAATGCCGCGGCCAACGTGTTCGTAAGGGAACCGGATGCATTGCAGATCGGCCCGCCACACAGAGCGCTCAAGCACGACATAGTCGACTTAATGCGAACGCGGGGCGTTGAGTGCCGCGAGGAAGAAATCATCCTGACAACGGGTGCTCAGCAGGCTCTGGATTTGCTTGCGCGATTACTTATGCGCGCAGGACAGCAGGTGCTCGTCGACGAAGTAACCTATCCCGGCGTGTTACAGGCGGTCGAGCCCTTTTCGCCGGAAATCCTGACGGTGGAGACGGACCTTCGGGAAGGGGCCAGAATGGATCGGATCGAGTGCCTGCTCAGTTCCGGTGTGCGTCCGGCGTTCATGTATGTCATTCCCGATGGCCACAACCCCCTTGGGGTCAGCATTTCGGGGGCGAGCCGGCAGTTCCTGGTGGAATTGGCGCGACACTATGGCGTGCCTCTGATTGAAGACGATGCCTACGGCCTCCTCGCACTCGACGACGAGAATCTCCCGCCTCTCCGCGCGTTAGAGCCGGCTTGGGTCATCTATGTCGGATCGTTTTCGAAAGTGATTGCTCCCGCGCTGCGCGCCGGGTGGATCGTCGCGCCGGAAGAACTGATCCGGCCGCTTGGCTTGATTCGCGATTCCGCTGAAATCGACTGCTGTACGGTAACGCAGAGGGTGATTTCGGCATATCTACGGTCCGGCTATCTCGCCGCCGACCTTCCCTCGCGCAGGCTGCGTTACCGGCAGCGCCGCGACGAGATGCATGCGGCACTAACAGATTGTTTTTCGGGCGCGGCAGTCTGGACGCGCCCGAGCAGCGGTGTATTCATGTGGCTGCAATTCAACGATGCATGCGACACCAGCGCACTCCTTGAACTGGCGCTCGAAAAGGGCGTTGCATTCACGCCCGGGTGCGCCTTCGCCGCCTCTGCGAGCCTGCCGGCGCAAGCGTCCCTGCGGCTCAGCTACATTCAGCCCCGCATCGACCAGATCAGACCTGGGATCATGCGAATCGCAGAGGCATGGACCAAACTGCGACATAGCCGCTCCAGGCAGTGTCACCGGGCAGGCTAAGCCGTCCACTTCCACCGCGTCGCCGGCGTGGAGACAGGTGGCCGTGCCGCCTGCGCACACTATGCACCGCAGTCCGAATTCACGGGCCGGGAAAACACCCATGCATCGGGTGATTGCGGCGGCCTCGACTTGGCGCCTGCCGCCACCAGATTACAGGAAGCGCCCTATAATAAGGCATGGTCAAAGCCAGTGCAAGGGAATCGGTTGCGATTGGTAACTAACCGGAGGGTGTGATGGACGAGAGCGAAGCTGCCGACATTCCGTACAAGGTTGTTATCAACCACGAGGAGCAATACTCGATCTGGCCCATCCACCGGGAAAATCCGGCGGGCTGGCGTGATGGCGGATTCAGCGGTCCGAAATCCGAATGCCTCGACTATATCGGCAAGGTCTGGACTGACATGAGACCGCTCAGCCTGCGAAGGGCGATGGATGATCTGAAGCAGGAAGCATAACGTAGATCGTAAGCCCAGCGGTCGGCGGAACATAGCGGAACGCTCCGCATCCCACGACGTCCTGCGGGAAGCCCGCGCGATGAGACTGGAATGCCACCTTCGACTGCCCTCTCGGGAAGTTTGTGCGCGTGACGCAGCACGCGATTGATCCCGAGTCCGCCTATATGAGGCGAACTAAATGCCATTGGCTTCGTTGCGCGCGAGGTCGATCAACTTGCCGTAGTCCATTTGCAGCACGCGGTCGCCGAGGTGGAAATATCGGTCGTCGTGCGACACTACCACGACCGTTTTGCCGGCGCTCTTCAGCTCCTGGAGCAGCGTTTCATAGAAATAGCGGCGAAACTGCGGGTCCTGGTCGGCCGCCACTTCGTCGAAGATATACACGGGCTTGTCTTCCAAATAGGACACTACCAAAGCAAGTCGCTTGCGTTGTCCGGTCGACAAGTGGGTGTTGGTGAACCGCCCCTCCCGGAAGGCGGTTTTTTCGGAAATCTCCATCAACTGCAGCAACTCGTCTATGCGTTTTGGCGCCGCGTCCCGCAGCCCGTGCAGTTTGTCGAAGAGGTGGAAGTCCGTGAAGATGGCCGAAAACAGGTTGCGGTAGGATTGGATATTGGCGGGCCCGATCTCCACGTCGTTGACGCGCATGGCCCCCTGCGCGGGCCAGTACAACGCGGTGAACAGCTTCAGCAAGGTTGTCTTGCCACTGCCGTTGCCGCCCACCAGGAACAGGATCTCACCCCTCCGGACTTCGCCGTCGATGGGGCCGACCTGGAAGGTGGCGTTGCCGTCACTATCCCGATAGGTGAAGCTGACTCCCTCGAACCGGATCGTGTGGAAGGAACTCATATCGATCAGGGGCGACACTTCGTGTTCCGCCGACTGCGCCAAGCCCTCGTCGAGTCTCGCTTCCAGACGTTGCAGGTTGTCCACTGTCACGTTTACCTGCGCCAGCGTGGGGAACATTACGACCACATTGCCCAGCGGCCCGAAAAAGAACAAAATAGCAGCCACGATTTTCGCAGCCGATCCTGAAAATGATGTGGCTATCACGGGAAGAATGAAGGCCACAGCCCCCAGTAGAAGGACGAAGAACATTTCAACGAATATGATGTTGTTCGAGAACAGGATATTGACGCGGGTGCGCACTTCACGGACGCGCGTGGCAGCCGATTGGAATTCCGCGAACACGTCGTCACTTTTCAATTTGTTGATGCGGAGTTCCTTAAACCCTTTCAGCAAGCCGGCGAGAGATTCGAACAGTTCGTCTTCCTGTCTCGAAGCGTCCTTCAAACCCTTGTCATAGGCTTCGCGGTCTCTGATGTACTTGCCGGCGCCGCCCGCGATCAGGATAAGGCAAAGCAGCATGGCGACAGGCGATACCAGAGCGATATAGACCATGGTGCAGAGAATCATGACGGCGCCCTGCGCGGCGGCGAACAACGGCCGCGCCGCCTGGGCGATGGCCAGCGTATCCCGGCTGATCCTTGCATGAATATCGGCCTCGCCGATAGATTCCAAGGCCAGCAGGTCGCAACGGCGGACCTTATCGGCCAGCCGCAGCCGTACGCTGCAAATGGCGGCCTCGGCGATCCTGGTGGATTCGTAGAGGATGTAGCGCAGGGAGTAGACGAACAGGCCGATGGACAGACCGAACCACACAAAATGGCGCCAGGAAGGTCCGCCGCCCCGTAAGGCGTCAACGGCGGAATTGATCACCGCAAGATTCATTGCATTGGCAATCCCGGAAGCGGTCGTCAGTACCACCAGTTTCCGGTCCAGAGCGTGGGTTTCCCGTTGCAGGAAAGCAAGAATGCCGAACCGCTTCCAGTTGTTCATTTGGGCGTACGCTCTGAGAATACAACGCCCTCCGGTGGTCCGAGCATATTAACAAGTTGCAGAAGTGAGCGTAAACGCGAAGAGCCCTGAAGCCATGATGGCTGAAGCCCGGCGCAGGATGAATCCTGCCCCACGTTTCCATGTTCAGCTATAGGTCTCACTGAGTTGCGCCATCACTGCACTGTCCCTTCAAGAAACTCCGATCGATCTGCAATCATTGAAGTTGATTGACTTTCATTTTCTCCGTTGGTCGGCTCAGCAACGCCTGTTCACTGTGCTCGGCGCCGCAGATGAAGCGGGAGGCGCTGCAAAAGCTGAACCGGCAGGCAAATGAGACCAGCCGGAATTTTGACACGGAGCGGCCCAACTGATGGGGTTTTGTCACGGTTTTGCCACGATCGGGGCTGTTTTTGGCGGTTTTGCCTCGCGGCGGTGTGCGGCGAGTCGAGAAGTGTTTTAGAATCAGAAAAGCTTCACTGTCGGGGCGTAGCGCAGCCTGGTAGCGCACCTGCCTTGGGCGCAGGGGGTCGGGCGTTCAAATCGCCCCGCCCCGACCAATCGGCCCACGAGGGCTGGGTCTCAATTTCTCCCGTCTCATTTCTGAGGGCGGGTCAAACAGCAACTGTGCGGGTACCACCTGAGTGCCGCCCGGCCCTTACGCGTTTCGCACCAGTGTCCAGCAAAGAAGGCGCTCGGAGCCGCCACCGAGGCCAACGTCCATTCTCGCCACTGACGCAGCCCGAACACTATCTATTCGGATACCTGACTATCCATTCAGATAGTATTCGCGAGCCGGGAGAAACACCCCAATCTTCCTCCGCGGCTGAGCCTTTCAGCGATATTCATTCAGAGCAAACGGGTTTAGGGTGCGCAGCCGGACTCGACCGGCAAGTGGCACCCGGTTTGCTCTGGTAGACAGCGAGGCGAATGTCATGGAAGCGAGGCTTCACGCTGATCGAAACGGTTGTCGTGATCGCGATTATGGGCGTTCTCGTCGGGTTGCCGGCGGTTCAGCTCCCATATATTCACCCGTGATTGAGATATACGTCCACTCCCAAACCCTGCCAGAACCCCACCCCACTTTCCCCGTAGGAATCCTGCCACCCGAGGCGGACGTACCGGTCGCTTGAGTACGTCCGCTGCTACACAATTGCGCAGTTGTCCGATCTGCGATGAGCGAAATTAATAAGCAGCCCCTCGTGTGTTCCAACGCGAAAAAGAAGTTGATGACGTCGTCAACTTGACTGACTGCTGACAGCTCGTGCGTATGAAATTGAAGCTTGGTCTATCCGTTTTGTCCCATCTGTATCCGATCAGATAGAGTATTCTACCTGCCCATCACTCGTCACTTATCTTACTAACTCCGGAGTAAAGCACTCACAGACAAGGTGCTATGGCGAATTAGCGAGACATAGCTTACTAGTGGCCGATGGTTTGCATGTATCTGAACGTGGCATTCAACGGCCGTACGGGCGTCTTTGACTGTACTGACTGCAAAGCGCGTGATGTTGCCAGCGACCGCTTCGAACTTTTCGCGTGTTCAGCGTCAATTGACTCGTCTAATTAATAAACCGCTATGCCGACCTACACACAGACCGACAAGCCAATGATAGTTACCACGCCCCTGGGCCAGGATACCCTGCTTCTCACGGACTTTTCTGGTCACGAAGGCATCTCGCAGCTTTTCGGTTTTCGGCTGGATCTGCTGGCCAAACTGGGAACCGAGATCCATTTTGACAAGATCCTGGGCGAGAGCGTCACCGTGGAGCTGCGGCTCCTCAACGGAGACAAGCGGTATTTCAACGGACTGGTCAAGCGGTTCAGCCAAGGCGTTCGCGATGAAACCTTTGTCAGTTTCCGTGCGGAAGTGGTTCCCAAGTTGTGGCTGCTGACCAAGAAAGTCCGGTGCCGCATTTTTCAGCACCTCTCGGTGCCGGACATTCTGCGCGAAGTGCTCACCGGCCTCGACGTCAGCTATCAAATCTCGGGAACGTATTACGCCCGCGATTATTGCGTGCAATATCGCGAATCCGATTTTGATTTCGTCAGCCGCCTCATGGAAGAGGAAGGAATTTACTACTTTTTCAAGCACGCTGACGGTAAGCACCAGATGGTAGTGACCGACATCAAGAACCCCACGGTCGAGGGCCAAAGTACCGTTGTTTACGAGGAGTTGTTCGGTGGTTTGCGAGAAGATATGCGGATCACGAACTGGGAGAAGGCCCAGGAACTGCGCGCGGGCGAGTACACACTTTGGGATCACTGCTTTGAACTTCCAGGCCAACATCTGGAAGCCAAACGAAAAACCGTCGACAGCGTGACGGTGGGCAAAGTGACCCATAAGCTGAACGTCGGCGGTAACGATCAACTAGAAATCTACGATTACCCTGGCGGTTACGCCCAACGATTCGATGGAATCGATCCCAACGCAGCCCCCCGGCCTCGAGATCTGAAGCTCATCTTCGAGGATCGCGACCGTACGGTCCGGATACGCATGGAGCAGGAAGACGTCGCCTGCCTGGAGATCCGGGGAGCGAGCAACTGCGGCAATTTCGCCGCGGGTAACAAGTTCACGCTCGACCGCCACTTCGACGCCGACGGCCAGTACGTTTTGACTTACGTCAATCACCGGGCCCATCAAGCCGGCTACCGCAGTAACGAGACGCCAGCGTTCCAATATGAAAACCAGTTCACGTGTATTCCGGCAGGCCTGCGGTACCGCCCACAGAGAGCGACTGTGAAACCGGTGATCGCAGGGGTCCAGACCGCAACCGTCGTGGGCCCACAAGGCGAGGAGATCTTCTGCGATAAGTACGGCCGCGTGAAAGTGCAGTTTCACTGGGACCGCGAGGGGAAAAAGGACACGGGCAGTTCCTGTTGGTTACGCGTGGCCCAGGTGTGGGCGGGCAAGGGCTGGGGCGCATTCTTCTGGCCGCGGATTGGCCACGAGGTGGTGGTGACTTTCGAGGAAGGTGATCCGGATCAGCCATTGATTGTCGGCAGTGTTTACAACGCGGAAAACATGCCGTGGTTTGAGCTGCCCCTTCATAGACAGTTGGCTGGCTTCAAATCGGCCAGCGTGCACGGCACGGCGCAAAAGAACTACAACGGAATCGTTTTTAACGACCACAAAGGCCACGAGCATTTGGCGATTCACTCGGAACGAAACCTGAGCCTGAACTCGGAATACGACAAGATGATCCACGCCGGCCGCCATAAGGGCGAGCATGTTTCGGTGGCCAACATGTTGACCGTCGGCAATCTGGTGCCGGGCGGCGGTAGCGGAGGCAGCATCTACGGCCTGGGCTTCGACAATGCCGACCCCATGCCCGAACCTCCACCGACCGGAGTATTGGGTCTGAACTCGGTGATGGTCTATGGCGAGAATGTGCAGGGCGTGATGGGGATGAGTCACCAGCTCACGGTGGGAAACAATGTGCAGATCTGTGTGAATCCGGGAGGCTTGGCCGAGGGCGTCCCAGGCGTTCCCGGAATGCAAGTCGTCGAGGGGGTACTCGGATCCGGTCTGGGCGGAAACATGCAATTTACGCTTGGCTCGAGCGTGCAGTTCACGCTCGGCCAGTCTATTGAACTGTCCGTGGGGCCCCCAAAAATTGAATTTCACGACTGGTATAGAGACCACTTTTGGGCGACCCTTTTCTCCGGGCTGCTTGGCGTGTCAACCATTGTCTGGGAGACCGTTTACGCAGCCGAAACCGCAGACCACACCCGGGCCACGCTGACCATGGTGTTCAAGGCGCTTACGGATGTGCTGCTGGGAGCGGTTATGACCGCGGCAATGTTCGAAAAGTGGACGGATGAAGACACTAAGAAGAAAGTGGAAGCGCTGCACAAACTCAATGAAGAGACGGAACACCGCGACTGGTGGGAACCGGTTGATCTAGTCGCATGCGGGTTCGTCGCCACCGCAAGCATACTCGGCCCTATCCTCGCGATAGGCCTCGAGAACAACGACGACGCCCAGCCGGTATATCAAGGCAGCCAACCGGGGCCAATCAAAAACGGGAACCAAGGTTAGAGCGCAGCGAGGAGGGTGAATCAATGGCGGAAGAAACCACAAAATGCGGAGGCGGTTCGGGTGGCAGCGGGAGTTCCGCCGACCGTCTTGAATCGGTCAAGGGAAGCTATGGCATCAAGGCCAATTCGATGGAAGTTGTGTGCATGCCGCCCCTGCCCCCGGCCATTCCGGGTCCCAGTGTCATCACACTCGCTGCAACGGGCCTGGCAATGGACGGTTTGGTCAACGTGTATGGGAGCCAGGGAGTACGGGTGACTGCGGGACCGCCCATGCTTCCCCCCGTGGCTTCGGATTCGACGAACGGGGCTGAGGTCGTCGTCGGAGAAACGCAAAACATCACTTTGCAGCGCGGACTTCTTCCGGGGATTGACCAAAAGATTGAAATGACGCCGAGCGGAATCACTGTGGATGGAGGCACCATGCCCGTTACTATTCAAAGCCTCACTCAGATCACGCTGTCGGTGGCGGGGGGGCTGAATACCATTACATTGACGCCCGAAGGCATTACGATCCAGGGAGTCATGATTACGGTTCAAGGCGCCCTGGTGCAGATCAACTAGTTTGGGGTCTGGACGTGAGTAACGTATCGCTGGTTAAGATCGAGGCAACGACGGCGGCCGAGATCTGTGCGCGCTTCCTTGTCAGACAGGAAGCCCGCGCCCTGCTACGTGATGGGATGACGCCGGGAGCGTTCATCGAAGCATTGATCAACAACAAGCAATACATTGCAGGAATCGATTTCCTTGCCCATGCGCTGCCGCCACGCGAAGCCGTGTGGTGGGGATGCTTGTGCTTCCAGCATGCTTGGGGTGACCGGATGTCCGCGGTGGACCAGGCGGCCGCCACAACTGTAGTGCAGTGGGTGCTACAGCCGAGCGACAGCACTCGCGGCGCGGCGAAGGTCCAGGCGGAGTCCGTTGGTCCGGCGTCCGTCGCGGGTGCGCTGGCGATGGCAGCATATCAGACCGGGCCAGGAATCGCTTCACCTTGTGGGCGGCCGGCAGCAGCGCCGCCCCCCTTTGGCACAGCGCAGGCAGTCGCCAACGCAGTTAAGCTCGCTTGTACGAAGAGTGACCCTGCCAGGATTGTGGAAACGCAAAGAGGCTTCGTGGGACTTGGGGTCGGAGTCGCCGCGGGGCGTTTTATGTGAATGGAATGCAGAACAAGGATGATCTGCTTCGCCGTGAAAACCGCTCCCTTTGGTTGCGGCTCGGAAAAATGACAAAGGAGTAGACGCATGGGGATGCCAGCAGCGCGGTTGGGAGACATGCACGTATGCCCGATGGTGACAGTTTTGGTGCCGCACGTCGGCGGACCGATTCTACCGCCGTGCTGTCCAACCGTGTTGATTGGCAGCATGCCGGCTGCACGGGTCGGCGACATGGCCACGTGCGTCGGCCCGCCGGACGTGATTGCCCTGGGTTCCTTTACGGTGCTGATCGGTAAGATGCCGGCGGCACGAATGATGGACCTAACAGTCCACGGCGGTTTCATCGCAATGGGGCTTCCTACGGTTCTTATTGGTCCGTAACAGTCAGGAGTCGGAAAATGAGCGCAGCACAACTGGCCATTCCATACGAGAGACAGTCCGAAGCGCCAGGCGACCGGACCTGCGGCGCCGTCTGCCTGGGCATGATTTATCGCTCGTTCGGGAAGGAAGTCTCGCAGGAAGAGATCTGGGCGGCGATTGCCAAAAGAAACCGGTTCGGCAGTCTGGCCTCGACAACCCACCTGATGGTTCAGGATGCCCTGAAGCGGGGATGCACGGCCGTTGCCATCCAGGCGCGGTATCCGCTTCAGGTGCTTCGTCTCTGCCGGGAAAACGGTATTCGAGGTATCGTGAACCACCGGTCGTCACGAGAAGCTTCGACGGGCCACTACTCGGTCTTGGTCGATATCGACGATAAGATCGTGGTCACTCACGACCCGTCTCTAGGCCCCGCCCGGCGGCTGTCCCATGCCGCGTTGATGGAGCTTTGGCAGCCGGCTTTGGTCAACTCTGAAATCATCGGTAATGTCTTGATCGCGATTGGAGCCGCGGGGGCGCCGAAAGAGATCACATGCGAATTCTGTCACATGCCAATTCCGGCGGAGGTCCCGTGTCCGCGTTGTAAAAACCCCGTGATCCTCCGACCCAGCAGCGTGCTCGGATGCCTCAGCGAAACCTGTATTGCACGGATGTGGAACTACATCTGTTGTCCCGCATGCGACTACACGTGGAATTTCCACCTACAGCCGGGGAATGCCGACGCGACCGCCAGCATCTCAGCACCTGCGGCAGCCAATCCAGACGCAGGCCCACAGAAAGATCCGTGGAATCTGGACCGGGTCTTCGGCGAGCTGGACAAGTTCTGTAAGCACATCCTCAGTCTGCCGAGCGTGGCGAATCGCGCGGACATCAAGGCGCAGCTCGATTTCCTCCAAGCCGGCAAGGAGAAGCTAAAGCTGGCGCAAGCCGAGCAGTTCGCCCATCACAAAGCGCGCGCGGAGCAATTGACGACGCTCAAAACGGCTGCGGAGGTGAGTGCCGAGGCTCACCGTAAGAAGCTGGAGGAGCTGAAGACTCCATTGCCGCCTCTCGACGGCAACGCTCTCGGCCGCGCTTTGTTAAAGAACCTCGGATTCATCGCCTGAAAGAAGCAAAGGAGCTGCAGCGGGTGGCCGGGATCGAGACCGGACGGTGGTTTTCTATCCCAAAATCGGACAGGCATAGCGATATTTAGAGGTATTAAACTCTGATACCATGGACGTTGCGAGCTTCTGGCTCGCGGCATCAGAGTTGCTCTTGCTTCCGAGGAGCGTGCCCCATGCTGCCAACCCTCACCCACGCTTTCCGGGTACTGCGCAAGGACCCCATCTTCACCGCCGTCGCCATTTGTTCGCTGGCCATAGGCATCGGTGCTACAGCGTCCATGTTCAGCTTCGCCGACGCCATGTTGTTGCGCCCGCTGCCGGTCCGGGAGCCGGATCGCGTCCTCGCCATCAATACCGCTGTATCCGCGCAGTTCGGCCAGAACCCGCCCATTTCCTATCCGGATTACCTCGACCTGCGCGATCGCAACCGCACGTTCGACGGGATGGTGGCGGCTTCGTATGCCTTCTTCGGCTTCAGTCCGAATTCCAATACTGTGCCGCGGATGAAATGGGGCCTTTACGTTTCCGGCAACCTCTTCCGTGTGCTGGGCGTCGAGCCCGCGATGGGGCGGAGCTTCCGCGATGACGAGGATGAAGTCGAGGGACGCGACGCCGTGGTCGTGCTGGGGCACGATTTCTGGGTGGCCCAGTTTGGCGCGAGTCCGTCGGCGATCGGCTCCCGCATCCGGCTGAATGGCATTGAGTTCTTGGTGATCGGCGTAGCTCCCGCACGTTTCACGGGTATCGACGCCGTTATGCGCCCGCAAGTCTTCGTTCCTCTCTCCATGTCACCGCGCATGGTGCAACAGAACTACCTCCACAACCGCGATTTCGGCTGGTTATTCGTCAAGGGCCGCCTGAAGCCCGGCGTCGGCATGGAGCAGGCGCAGGCCGATATCACCGCCCTTTCCGCCGAGCTCCAGAAAATCCACACAGCACCCAACCGTAACGAGCGCCTTGTGGTGGAGACCGAGCTCCAGTTGCGCATGGCTCAGGGACCGGAAACGGCGCAGATGTCCATCATGCTGGCCATCCTGGGAATCGCGGTGTTACTGGTGGCTTGCGCCAATGTCGCGGGTCTGCTGTTAAGTCGAGCTCGTGGGCGCACACGCGAGATCGCGATACGTCTGGCCATGGGCGCCGGCCGCATGGCTCTCGTCCGTCAGCTTCTTCTGGAGAATCTTCTGGTGGCTCTGGTCGGGGGAATCGGCGGCGTATGGATGGCCGATGCCATGGCCGACTTCTGGCACAGTATGCCCATCCCCAGCGACCTTCCCATCTATTTCGACGTGGGAGTCGACCGCCGCGTCCTGCTGGTTACCCTGATCGTGTCGGTAGTGAGCACCTTTCTGTTCGGTCTCGCTCCCGCGCTGCGCGCCACACGGCCGAACCTCGTACCTTCTTTAAAAGCCGCCGATGCCGACAGTGGTGGCCGGCGCCGCGTATGGGGCCGCAACAGCATCGTGGCGGGTCAGGTGGCTCTCTCCGTCGTGCTTTTGTCGATCTCCGCCGCCATGGTGCAGAGCTTTCAGGAGCAACTGCTGCCGGGGCCGGGTTATCGCACCGATCATCTCTTCCTCACCGCCTTCAACACGCAACTGGCTAGCTACTCGCCAGACCACACCGCGCGTTTTTATAAGGACCTGCTCGAACACACACGCTCCGCGCCTGGCGTCAAGTCGGCCGCTCTCGTCTTCGCGGTCCCCCTGCTCGCCGGCCCGGCAGCCCTGGGCGTGGCTCCCGAAGGCTGGCAGTTGCCGCGCGGCGAACAGTCGATGAACGCATTCGCCAACTACGTCAGTGAGGGGTACTTCGAGACCATGAATATCCCCATTCTGCACGGGCGCAGCTTTCTCGAGTCCGATCGCGAGAATGTGCCGCTGGTGGCGGTGGTGAATGAGCACATGGCGAGACATTACTGGAAAGGGGACGCCGCCGGCAAACGGTTCCATCTCACCAACGCCAGTGGCCCGCTGGTCCAGATCGTGGGGATCGCCAGGATGGCGAAGTATCTCTGGATCGCGGAGCCGCCCAACGATTTTATGTACCTGCCCTACCGGCAGCACCCGTACCGTCCGCGCGCAGCCGAGATGTCCATCGTCGCCGAATCCGTAGCCCCCGATGCGTCCACCCTCGCCAGCGTGCTGCGAGACGTAGTGCGCAAGCTCGATCCCGATATGCCTGCTTTCGACATGCGCACGATGCAGGATATTTACACGCAGCGGGCCATCAGGACCTCGGACATCCTGATTCAAGTCGTGGGCGGCATGGGGATGATGGGACTGATACTGGCAGCAGTCGGGCTATACGGCCTGGTAGCTTACTCGGTGAGCCGTAGGACAACCGAAATCGGCATTCGCATGGCCATTGGCGCGGACCGCCGGACTGTGGTGTGGATGGTGCTGCGGCAGGGGTTGCAGCTCGGACTGGCCGGTGTCCTGGTCGGGTCAGTGGTGGCCTTCTTCGCCTGCCGCGCCGCCACCGCCGCGCTCTCAGCATCCGGGTTCCAGCACGTGAATCCGCTGATCTACATCGCTATCCCGTTGCTGCTGCTCGTCATTACAGCACTGGCATCGTGGGCCCCGGCGCGGCGGGCGGCGCATATCGATCCTTTGCGGGCGCTGCGGGAAGAATGAGCGAGTTTGACCTTCAGTCTCTACCGTCCATACGAAGTCTGCCCGACGATCAGTCTTCTTCGTCGATGAAACTTTGGAAGTAGAGCAGGCGGTCCAAGCCACGGTCCAACTGGACGTCGCAAGTTAGTCTCAAGTACGACAGAGGAACAAACCGGAGTCGTACTACGTTTTCCCACGCTTCGGGCGCCAAATGCGCAATCGGATCGCAATCCGGCATTGGCCGCGAGCTGGGAGAGTTAGCCAACGCTGTGGCTGCACCAGAACCCATCGCGATAACCCCGCGGATAGAATACAACCGAAGTTAGCGGATGTAAACAAAAAAACGTCTTCATCAGAAGCGAAGAACATAACAGAGTCCTCTTGGATAGTGTAACTATGCTATATAAAAAGATCTGAATATGACTTATGATCGAGTCACCGCACCAGTTGACCTAGGATTCGATGGCTCTCATGCCTTCCGGGCATTTGTGCCCATAAGCGCAAGAGGAGCCTTTCGCAAGGCGGACAGGGGCCGACTCCCGGTCCTCGGAAGGGGGAAACCGCCATGAGAGAAGGAAACGGCAATGGCTTCGCGTCCTTAGAGGGACGAGTGGCGCTGGTTACCAGCGCGGCGCGGGGCATCGGGCGCGCTATCGCCCTGGAATTGGCGCATCGTGGAGCGGCGGTTGCGTTGAACTACCGCTCCAACAAAGCGCACGCCGAGAGCTTGGCGGAACAGATTCAAGCCATTGGATCTGACTGCATGCTCGTACCGGGCGATGTCGCATCCAAAGAGGAAGCGCGACTGGTCATCCAAACCGTGCTGGACGCCTGGAAACGGTTGGACATCCTGGTGAACAATGCCGGTATTACACGGGATAAATCGCTGCGCAAGACGGCAGAGGACGAATGGGCGGACGTGATCCATGTCAACCTAAACGGTACTTATTACTGCACCGGTGCCGCCCTTCCCGCGATGATGGAGCAGAACTTCGGCCGCATCATCAACATCACCTCGTATCTGGGTCAGGCCGGTAAGCTTGGCCAGGCTCACTCAGCCGCAGGCAAAGGCGGCATCACGGCGTTTACGAAATCCGTTGCGCTGGAAATGGCCAAATACAACATCACGGTGAACACCGTGGCGCCTGGCTTTACGCGCACAGAAATGCTGGCAAAGGTGCCGGAAAAGATTCTGGAGCAGATTCGCGTGAAAATCCCGCTCCAGCGCTTCGCTCAGCCCGCCGATGTAGCCAAAGCCGCCGCGTTCCTGGCGGCTGACGGCGACTATATCACCGGCCAGCAATTGAATGTGAATGGCGGGCTCTATTTGTAAGTCGATAACTTGGACTCCACACCTCGGGAATTTCCTGCCCTATCTTAAGATGCCTTACCATCGCGAAAGCCCCATTTTTCGGGCTCAGGATGCAGATTCTCATTGACAATAGTTTAAGATAATTTTATCCTTTTAATCGAAGGTAAACCCTAAAACTGAACTTCGGACATCTCGTGTGTGAGTGCTTTTCCCCGTAAACGTGTTGGGGGAGCCCGAAGACCTTCGAAAAGCACTCGCGGTATAGGCCTGAGCACCAGGCATGCTGCAGTGGCCCGGTCTAAATGGTCAGCGGCTGAATTTGTGGGCTGCGACCACCTCAGACGGCTTGGGCACACTGCTGAAGCAGAGGCGCCGTTATGCCGAGTGGTCCGAGTGACATCACGCGTAAAAAGAATGCGTTCGATGGCGGGGAGTCGAACCGCGAGGCTGTGCCTCATCAACGATTACACAGAAAAGAACGAAAGGAAGGAAACTAATCATGGCGGTAACTGTTAATGCTATCGACCAACTCAGCCGGGCTGAGGAGGTTCCGCGAACGGAAGCGCGCCGAGGCACGGAAAAGACGCTGCGGCGTGTAGCCATCCTCGGCGCCGGAACAATGGGAACGCGCATCGCCGCGCATTTTGCCAACGCGGGCGTGCCCTCATTGCTGCTGAGCCGGGCCACACCCAATGAACCGAACCGGTCGGCCACGGCCACCAAAGCCATCCAGACTGCGGTGAAGCAAAAACCCGGCGCTTTCTTCTCCGAAGACGCGATCCGGCTCATTAAACCAGGCAATTACGACGACCACCTGAATGAACTCGCCAACTGTGACTGGGTCATTGAAACGGTCGCCGAGAATTTGCAGATCAAGCGCGACCTGTGGGGCCGCGTGGCAGCGGTAGTGAAACCCGACACAATCCTTTCCACTTCTACTAGCGGAATCACATTAGCTAAGATCGCCGAAGGATTCTCGCCGCAATTCCGCCGCAACTTCCTGGGCACGCACTTTTTCAATCCTCCTCGCTACCTGCACCTGCTGGAAGTGATTCCGGGACCGGAGACTGCTCCGGAAGTGTTGGATTTCGTACAGGAATATGGGGATCGCCGGTTGGGGAAAGGAGTGGTCCTGTGCAAAGACACATCAAACTTCATCGCCAATCGCGTCGGATGCTTCTTCGGCGCCACCGTCAGCAAAATTGCTCACGAAGACGGCTACACCGTCGAGGAGGCCGACGCCTTAACGGGTCCGCTGATTGGGTTGCCCAATAGCGCCAGCTTCCGCATGCTCGATTTGGTCGGGATGGACGTGTGGGGAGAAGTTAGTCCCAACCTGGCCGAAGCCAACAAGGGCACGCAGTGGGCCGAGCGCTTCCTCCTGCCAGACTTCGAGAAGCAGATGCTGGAGCGCAAATGGCTCGGCGAGAAGACCGGCCAGGGTTTCTACAAGCGGGTCGTCACCGGAGAGGAGAAAGCCATCTGGGCGCTCGATCTGAAGACCATGGAGTATCATCCGGCGCAGAAGCCCAAGTTCCCGTCGGTTGAAGCCGTGATGGTCATCGAAAATATTCCCGAGCGGATCAACGTACTCATCAACACTAATGACCGTGCCGGGACGTTCCTGTGGAAACTGCTCAGCGACTATTTCCTCTATTCCGCCGAGATGATTCCCGAAATCTCCGATCGAATAGTAGAGATCGACCGCGGCATTCGCTGGGGCTATGGTCACAAGATGGGACCGTTTGAGCTCTGGGATGCTCTCGGTTTCCAGAGCATCGCCAAGCGGTTGCAGAAGGAAGGGCGCGTTTTGCCGCCGAGCATCCAGCAAATGCTCGATCGCGGAGTGACCTCGCTCTACCGCTGGGCTGAAGGCGATAATCCGCATCCGCAATACTTTGACGTTCTGGCGATGGAGCACAGGCCCATAGATGCTCGGCCGGGCACCATCGTGCTGTCGGACGTCAAGCGCGTGCATGGCGTCGTGAAGAAGAACGCGGGCGCATCGCTGGTTGATGTGGGCGACGGCGTGTTGTGCTGTGAGTTCCACAGCAAGATGAACTCGATCGGCGAAGACATCATCAGCATGCTGTATGCGGGCCTCGATGAAACCAACAAGAACTTCCAGGCCATGATCATCGCCAACGACGGCGAGAACTTCTGCGTCGGCGCCAACTTGGTGCCGATTTTGCTGGCTGCGCAGGAAGGCGAATGGGATGAGCTGAATGCCGCCGTTAATCGCCTCCAGCAGGTCAACATGGCCCTCAAGTACGCGCACAAGCCCGTGGTATCGGCTCCATTTGGCCGGACCCTGGGCGGCGGCTGCGAGATCGTGCTACACACGATTCCGCAGGCTTCGGCCGAACTCTACATGGGCCAGGTCGAACTGGGAGTGGGCCTCGTTCCGGCGGCCGGCGGCTGCAAGGAACTGACACTCCGGTTGAAGGACGCGCGGAAGGCCTTCGAACTCATCGGCATGGCAAAAGTATCGTTGAGCGCCGAGGAGGCCAAGAACCTGGGCCTGCTCGACCGCGGCACTCCCGTCTCGATGAATCCGGAACGGCTCATCGCGGACGCCAAGGCCCTGGCGCTGACCCTCGTGCCCAACTACGTTCCTGGCGTGCCGCGCACCGACGTCAAGGTCGCGGGCGATGCCGCGTACAGCCTGCTCAAGCTGGGCGTCTGGAGCTTCCAGCAAGGCAAGTACATCACCGAATACGACGCCGTGATCGGCGAAAAACTGGCTTATGTGCTGGCCGGAGGCCGTCTCGTAGGGGAGCAGTTGGTCTCTGAACAGTACTTATTGGATCTGGAACGCGAAGCGTTCCTCAGCCTGTGCGGCAATGTGAAAACGCAGGAACGAATGGCGCACATGTTGAAGACCGGCAAGCCTCTGCGTAACTAGGGCAGAGACGAACCGCAACAATAAAGGAGATTCTATATGGAAGCCGTTATTATCGATTGTCTTCGCACCGCCATCGGCAAAGCGCCGAAAGGAACCCTGCGCAACACCAGGCCGGATGATCTGGCCGCGTATATCGTGCAGGCGTTGATGAAAAAGTACCCACAGGTCCAGGCTGGTGAAATCGACGACTTCATCCTCGGGTGTGCGTTTCCCGAGGGCGAGGCCGGCATGAACATGGCTCGGGCCGTAGTACTGCGGGCCGGGCTGCCGAACACGGTACCCGCCATGACCATTAATCGCTTCTGCTCGTCGGGGCTGCAAGCGATCGCCCTCGCCAGTGAGCGCATCCGCGCCGGATCGGCGGATATCATTCTGGCCGGGGGCGCAGAATCCATGAGCATGATCCCGATGACCGGGAACAAACTCGCGCCCAATCCCTGGCTCGTCGACAACCTGCCGGAGACCTACATGGGCATGGGACTCACCGCCGAGTGCGTGCGCAACAAGTACGGCATCACGCGTGCAGATGCCGACCAGTTCGCCCTGCGCAGCCACCAGAAGGCCATCGCCGCGCAGGCGGCCGGCAAGTTCGACGAGGAAATCGTCCCGGTGGAAGTCGAAAGCACCGTTTTCAACGGGAAGCCGAAACGCGTGAAGGCTATCTACGGTAAAGATGAAGGGCCGCGCGCGGACACCTCGCTCGAAGCACTCGGGAAACTGAAGCCGGCATTCTCCACCGACGGTGTATCCACCGCCGGCAACTCATCGCAGACCAGCGACGGCGCGGCGGCTGCTATCGTCATGTCCGAGCGAAAAGCCAAAGAACTCGGACTCAAGCCGATGGTGCGCTTTGTCAGTTACGCCGTCGGGGCCGTTCCGCCAGAGATCATGGGGATCGGTCCAGTCGTCGCGATTCCCAAGGCGTTGAAGCTCGCGGGACTGAAACTCGACGACATCAATCTGATCGAGCTGAATGAAGCCTTCGCGGTTCAATCGCTGGCTGTCATTCGCGAGGCTGGTCTTGATCCCGAAAGGATCAACGTGAACGGCGGCGCTGTCGCTCTCGGCCACCCGCTGGGGTGCACCGGTGCGAAGTTGACCGCGACCATTCTGCGCGAAATGCAGCGCCGCAATGCGCACTACGGCATGGTCTCGATGTGTATCGGCGGCGGGCAAGGGGCCGCCGGCATTTTCGAGAACTTGCAGTAAGGTGTCAGGTGCCAGGTGTCAGGTGTTAGCGGGCAGCAGGACCGCTGACACCTGACACAAGCCTGAAACCTAGCACCTAGAACCTAACACCTAGTACCTGGGCGGAGTCCTATGAAAATCATCGTTTCCATCAAAGAAGTCCCCGTTCGAGATTCCCAGCTTCGTATCGCGGCGGATGGGCGCTGGATCGAGGATGGCGATCTCAGCTATGAAATGAACGAGCCTGACGCCTATGCGCTCGAAGAAGCGCTGCAATTGAAAGAGAAGCACGGCGGAGAGGTGATTGCGCTGTGTGCCGGGCCGGCTAGCGGGGCTCGAACAATTCGCGAAGCACTTGCCAAAGGCGCCGACCGTGCCTTGCACATTGAGGACGAGCATATCTCGTCGTGGAACACGCTCGGCTTGGCGCATCTGCTGGCGAAGGCTGTTGCTCCCGAGAAGCCTGATCTCATCCTGACCGGGCTCCAGTCCGACGATTTAGGCTATGGGCAGACCGGTGTTGTGATGGCCGAGATCCTCGGACTTCCGCACGCCACCATCGTCATGGCGGCCGAGGTGCTCGGTGGAAAGATCCGTGTGAAGCGCGAGCTCGAAAGCGGCTGGTTCCAGAACATCGAAATGCCCCTGCCGGCGGTCCTGACCATCCAATCCGGTATCAACAAGCTGCGCTACGCGACCCTGATGGGTATCAAGAAAGCCAAGACCAAAGAGCTGAAGCGGCTGGGGGCCGCTGACCTCGGCGTGGCGCCTTCTCCAACCGCGACTATCGAACACGTGTATCTGCCGCGGAAAGCAAAACAGACGCAGATGATCGAGGGCAGCGCCAGAGAAGCCGCGGCCAAGCTTATCGAGAAGCTGAGATTCGAGGTGCGAGTCATATGAGCGAGTCCGTACTGGTAATCATGGAGCAGCGCGGCGGCGAGTGGAATCGCATGTCGTTTGAAACGCTGGCGGCGGGCCAGCGGCTGGCTGCCGAGCTGGGGCACACGGTGTCGGCCGCAATTCCGGGAAGAGAAATCGCGAGGCTCGCGAGTGAATTGGCAGCGAAGAAGCTCGATCGCGTATATGCCGTCGAGCACGAGCTGCTGGGCGACTACACAGCCGACGGATATACCGCGGCGCTCGAGCAACTCGTCCGCAAGGTGCAGCCATCATTCGTCCTCTTTCCGCACACGTATCAAGTTCGCGATCTAGCTCCGAAGCTCGCGACACGCTTCAACCAGGCGCTGATCGGCGATGTCATCGGCATGCGCAACGAGAATGGGCCTGTGTTCGTGCGGCAGCTCTTTCAGGGCAAGCTAAACGCCGATGTGAAGCCCGGCGGACCGGCGCCGTATTTCGTTTCCATCCAGGCCGGCGCGTTCAACGCCGAAAATGTCGAAGCAGGCGCCGCCAGCGTGGAAACCTTCACGCCGGAAATCGCCGCATCCAACATCCGCCAGCGCCCAGAAGCTCCGTTCCGCGAATCGTCCGGTGCTGTGGATCTGACGGCGGCGGAGATTATCGTCTCCGTCGGCCGCGGAATCAAAGAGAAGGACAACATTCCGATAGTCGAGGAGCTGGCCAAAGCGCTGGGCGGCGAACTCGCGGCCACGCGGCCCGTCTGCGACAGCGGTTGGTTGCCGATCGCGCGCCAGGTGGGCAGCTCGGGGCAGACGGTGGCTCCGAAGGTTTATATCGCGGTGGGGATTTCCGGCGCGATCCAGCACTTGCTCGGCATGAAAGGTAGTAAGACCATCGTGGCCATCAACAAGGACGCCAACGCGCCGATCTTCGAAGTTGCGGATTACGGCATCGTCGGCGATCTGTTCGAGGTGGTGCCGGCGATGGTGGAGGAATTGAAGCACTCGTTAGTTCTACAGCGCTGACTGCCGAAGCCGCCTCTGTCGCCCGCGGACGGCAGCGGCGCATCAGTACTCATCGTTAGGAGGCGTTATGAACGTCCCGCTTACGCCCGTCCGTTTCCTTCGTTACGCAAAAGAGCAATACCCCGATAACACCGCCGTCGTCTGTGGCGATCAACGTTTCACTTATGCGCAGTTTGCGGACCGTGTGTCGCGGCTGGCTGGTGCACTGCGCGCGCGCGGAGTGAAGCCTGGCGATCGCGTCGCGTTCCTTAGCCCCAATTGCCACCGGCTGCTGGAAGCCTACTACGGCGTCGTGGAAGCGGGCGCAGTCCTGCTCCCGTTGAACATCCGGCTCTCGCCTGGCGAACTGGCGTACATCCTGAATGACTCCGGGGCGACGGTCCTGTTCCTCGATCAGATCTTCGTGCCTCTGGTGGACGCCTTCCGTAAAAGCGTCGCCACGATAAAAAGTTTCTTCCTGCTCAATGGAACGCCGCAATCCAGTTGGTTATCTGGTGAAACCTATGAAGATCTGCTGGCATCAGCCGAGCCGTGCTGCGACGATCTCACCGAGTTCGATGAAGACTCGTTGGCCGAACTTTTTTACACCAGCGGCACCAGCGCTACTCCGAAAGGAGTGATGCTGACGCATCGCAATATTTACTTGCACGCTCTGGACGTCGCGCTTGGTTTCAATGTCCCTCTCCAGGACAACCATCTGCACACCATCCCCCTGTTTCACGCCAACGGCTGGGGAGCCGCACATTTCATCACGCTGATGGGCGGCAAGCACGTCATGGTGCGCGCGTTCGAGCCGCCGGAGGTCTTTCGCCTGATCGCGCGCGAACGGGTGAACTCCTGTTTCGTGGTGCCGGTCATGGCGGCGGCGCTGGTGCATTCTCCGGAACGCCACGAATACGAATTGAGCAGCCTCCAGTGGATCGTCCTCGGCGGCGCAGCCTCCGCTCCCACGCTGGTGCGCGAAGTGGAGGAGAAGCTCGGGTGTCATTGCTTCACCGGCTACGGCCTGACCGAGACGTCACCGGTACTGGCGATTTCCCGCCATCGTCCCGATCGCGTGCACTTCAACGAAGCAGGAGATCCCTACGAGCGCCTGGCCATGACCGGATACGCCATCCCGGGCGTCGAGCTTCGCATCGTGGACGCTAACGATGTGGACGTGCCGCGCGATGGACGCACCATCGGCGAAATCGTCACACGTTGCAATGGCGGCATGCAAGGCTACTGGCGGCAGGAGGAACTGAGTGCGGAGACGCTGCGCGGAGGCTGGCTGCACACCGGGGACATGGCCACCATCGATGAACACGGCTACGTGCTGATCGCGGATCGCAAGAAGGACATCATCATCAGCGGCGGAGAAAACATTTCTTCGCTCGAACTGGAGAAGACGCTGGTGGCCCATCCCATGGTCTACGATGCCGCCGTTATTCCGATTCCCGACGAAAAGTGGGGCGAGGTTCCCAAAGCATTTGTTGTCTTGAAACCCGGCGAAGAGGCCACCGAGTTGGAGTTGATCGAGTTCTGCCGCGCGCGCCTGGCGCACTATAAGACGCCCCGCTCAGTGGAGTTCGTCCAAACCCTGCCGAGAAACGCGACCGGCAAGACCTTGAAAGGAGAGTTGCGCAAGAAGTATTGGGCTGCGCGCGAAAGCCCGCAAGCGGCGCTGGCAGCACAGGCCTGAACGCGGAACGAAATCGGGCTGCCACGAGCCTCAGAACCTGCTATGATGTCGCGCGGGGGGGGAAAAAAGGCTTGGGCTCCTTGGGGGATGAGTGAGCCGCAGGGAGTCGGAGGATGGAAAACGCGCTTGGTTTAGTCATGACGGGCGGGGGCGCCCGCGGAGCTTATCAGGCCGGTGTGCTGAAACGCATCGGCGAAATCAAACGGGTTCAATCACAAGGGAATCCTTTTCCGATCATCGGCGGAACTTCCGCCGGAGCCATCAACGGTTCCGCTCTGGCCACGGGCAGCGATGATTTCTCCCGCGTCACCAAAGTAGTCGCGGAACTTTGGGCGAACCTCACGCCTTCCGACATCTTTCGCTGTGATGTCCTGACACAAGCCCACAACTCTCTCACCTGGATCATCGATCTCTCCTTTGGCGGAGTTCTCGGAGGAGGTCACGCGCACTCTCTATTGGACGCGACCCCCCTTAGGCGTTTTCTCAGCAAACACCTCGATTGCAACCGGATTCAGGACAATATCAAGCGCGGACATCTGTACGCGCTCGCGATTTCCGCGACCAACTATACTTCTGGCAAGAGCTACCTCTTCATTCAGGGAGCGAAAGGCCATCCGATGTGGAACCGGAGCCGGCGCGTGACGCTCGCCACCAAGATTACGGTCGATCATATTTGTGCGTCGGCTGCGATTCCCTTGGTCTTTCCGCCCGTGAAACTCGAGACCCCTCGAGGGACGGCTTTCTTCGGCGACGGATGCGTGCGCCTGCAACAGCCTCTCAGTCCGATTATTCGTTTAGGGGCGGAACGAGTTTTCGCGATCGGCGTCCGCTGTGAAACCAGCGAGCACCAGGAAGACGAGGTGGGTGAAGGCAACCCGTCCTTGGCGCAAGTGCTGGGAACTCTCTTTAACGTGATGTTTCTCGATCACCTGGCCTCCGACATCGAGCATCTGGAGCGCTTGAACCAGCTTCTCGAGAGCGGACAAATCAGCCCACCTGATGGGAATGGGAGCGAACGGATGCGGCCCTTGGCGTCATTCGTCATTACGCCTTCGGTCGACTTATCCCAGTTAGCGGACCAACACCGCAAAGACATGCCCTATCTCATCCAGTACTTTGTTAATAGTCTGGGACGAGACGCAACGTCCTGCGCCGATCTCATGAGTTACTTACTCTTTACTTCGAAGTACACAACGGACCTTATTGAGGTTGGCTACAACGACGCTAGTGATCGAATCGATGAGATCGAGGATTTTCTCTTCTCTGATGACACGAAGCCGCGGAAGACGAAATCCAAATCGCCGCGGAGCCGCGTGACGGCCTAAGAGGGCGGCACAGTTGCGCTGAACTCTCATGATCTTGCTCTAATCAACCACGATATTACAAGGCGCTCCAGCCCTATGGAGTTTCCACGGCCGGCACCGATGTACAAATAGGAGCCTTAGGTCGCTGTGCGCTTGCCCACGAGCCTCCATGTCCCCACGTGTGTTCGCGCCATCCCAGTGATTGCGCTAGCGTGGTTCGCCATCGGAAAACCATATGCCGCTCCAGCCGTGCTCACGTATGCGGCGGAAGTTCGTGCCCTGTCCCCAGCAGAAACCGCTCAGCGAATTCCCGTACACCTTGCAAGGGGTGGTTACGTATTACGACCAGAACCGAAGTGATATGTTCATCCAGGACGCAACGGCCGGAATTTATGTTAAAGCCGAGAGACTCCTGAATATACGGCAGGGGCAAAAGCGTCAATCGTGGCGGAACCACGAATACAAGTGCTTGGGCTGGCTCTTGGCGCCTGTCTGAAAATGCGCCCCTTTATCAGCGGTCCTATCCGATTGGATAGCCCACTGAGCAAATCGGATAGATGGACGGAGTTTTCCGCGGGGAGAATGATTGCATTGCACGGCATTTTCTGATGATTCGATTCCAGATGACGTTTCCAACCAGCCTGAGCACACAGTCGACGTAGCGGCACCGCGATTGCTCTACGGAAACTCGACTTCTCAAGCGGCCTGCCGAGGCCGCCGCGTGAACAATCGGAGGTAAACAAACATGCCCTCAGAAATCGACACGGTTTTGCAGCAAGCTAAGAGCGTACTGGTGCGCCTCGACTTTGAGATGGCGCAGTTCAAAACCGACAAACTCAACTACGACAAAAACGTCCAGGACAGCACCCAACTTCTCCAGCAAATCACTGATTCCGCGCCTGCGCTGATAAACATCGCGACGTTCCGGAAAATGGTGATCAGCGTCAAAGGCGCGTATCGGGCGAACGCAATCAATCTCGAGGAATCGGCCGAGATGGCTGACGATACGGCGGGCAAGAGCCGGGCCCTCGCGGTGCTGTATGGGTGCGTGATGCTGAGCAAGATCATGGACATCATCGCGGCGATGACGGGAACGGGCAAGTGGATCACGTCGGCGAAAACCGCCGTGGTCGACGAGGTGGAGTCTTTGCAGAAGCAGGATAAGGTGCTCTATGGGGCCCAATCAACCAATCTGATGCTGCTTGGCGATATTGCACAGAAAGACCTGCTTGGCGGGACGGCAAAGAACATGATCAAGCTGGCGGGGGATCTGCAGGGGATTCTAAACGCGTTCATCGAATTGGTGAAGGCCGGCCGGAACCTGATCAACGCCCCAGAAAGCCTGAATAAGGTCAAGGCCGACCTCGATCGGTGGTCGATCCAGATCGAATCCCTGGTCAGCGACGGACTGAATGTCCTGCAACGCCTGACCAAGCTCTATGACGAATACCTCATCTTGGCCAAAAAGATGCCGAAGGTGCCGACACCGAAAGTCATCCCGGCAGCCGACTGGTGGGGCGATCCCCGGTACCAGATGAGAATGACCGACTATTTCGCGGCGGTCAAAGCGGGCATCGACGCAATCAAGAACCTGCATCTCGCCTTCGTTTCGTTCATGCAGATGCGGGCAGATGCGGCGGCAGCTGCCGAAGCGCGCGGGCTGGCTAAGAACCAGATGACGCCGCAAGGAACAGGCGGCATTCCGTTCGAGCTCGACATGCGCGCCTGGGTGGGGCTGACGGACGCCGATCTGATCAGCGCAATCCACTTCGTCAATTCCGCACCAGACGCCGCGAGGCTCAACGACGATTTGCGGATTCTGGCGCGTCAATTCACACAGAAGGCCGAGACTATGCGGATGTCGGTGGCGAACACCAAGTCACGCCTTCAGCCGGCGCTCGATCAGGTGACGGTCTCGGCGGCGCGCCTGAGGGCGACGGACACGGAGCTGGCGGCGTTGCGCGAGCGCGTGGCAAAGTTCGCCTTCCAAATTGAAGGCATCAACAAGCGGAACAGCGATTCCGAAAACATGCGCGCTGCCACCTTCGCCGGCTACATCGACATGGAACGGCGCAAGATTGCCGAAGCTCTGGCGTCGAAGAACTGAGTCAGGGCCTATGCCTTGACGCGGGCATGAACGGCTATGTCACGAAGCCGATCAGAGCCCAACAGCTGTGCAACATCATCGATCGGCTCGTGAAAGCTCCCCAGTAGCTGACCCAGTTCACGAGCACACGTTCCTCGATTCGTCGTGTATGCTTGCAGGTAGCGGTAAGTTGGGCCCTTAGCTCAGCGGACTCATAATGCAGATCCGGGGCATGGTCCGGCACTTCTGTACCGGATTCCATTGGATTGTCCGTACGCCAGTCACAGCCTGATAACACCAGAACCACTACAAAACCACTACACCGGGCCGACCCGCTAGCCGGAAAGGTTGTAACGAGTATTCCGCGTTCAGCGAGCACTCAGACCCGAGACCCAGCCCTGCGTTATATCCTGGTGAATTCATGGACTCACGCATGATGGTCCCAGGCATCGATGCAGCACTGTTCGAACCGATTGGCCGTGTCACGGTCAATTTCTCGATGCTGCAAGGGATGGTTGAGTTTGAGATCTGGACGCTTCTGTCGCGAGGGCAGCGTACCGGTCAGATCGTCACGGCCGAGTTGTCTTTCCGGCGCAACGTCGAGCTTTTCTCATGTTTGTACCGGCATCGTTTTCCGGGTCAGAACGAGGACGCGCTAGGAACCATCCGCAACAAACTCTTTAACTGCGAAGAAGAGCGCAACCGAATTACCCACTCGAGCTGGGCAGGCGGCGAAGGCTGCAGCATGCGCTTTAAAACTACCGCCAAGCACAAGGGCTGGGCCATGCAAGCCCAGATGATGAGTCGTGACGATATCACTGCGATTGCCGACAAGATCGCACAGACTGCAACAGATCTCCAGCATTTCGCAATGAGATTCATCCACGGCGTAGATATCGGCGACGCGGATCAAGGCTGAGAGGCAGACGCTTGCTGTCGGCGAACGCGGCCGTCGGCATCATCCTCGCGGATCCGGTCCCAATCGCGGCTGGGATCGCCGGCGCGCGCGGCCGCGATCAACTCATCGAACTGGTTCTCGGTGGTCTGGCGATCGCTGGAGACGCGGAAATACATGGCGTCCATGCTTTAATGTTAGTCTTTGTCACTAGCGGCTGTTTTCAATTGGCTCTCGCACAAGACAACGAAGGCGGCAATTAGATTCAGAATGCGGCTGCACGTGTCTTCGAACATGGCTAAACTCACACTCAGATCGAAAACACCCGCGAGCTTCAGTCCGTCGTTGTCACGCACCTTTGGGCCAAAGTCCGTCAAGCGGGTCGATGGGTCGAATTTCGAATACAGGCCCGTCGTTCCCGCACCGTTGGGGTGTGCAAATTCGCTGAGGATATCGTACTGATGTCGGAAGCCGTCAATCTCCTTGTCCACGTGATCGACAAACGTTAGTACGTTGATTGCCGATGGCATGTCTGCATCGATTTTGCTTCCCATCATCAGTTTCATTAGGTACTCGTCGATATCACCGACTTTCCCGGATTGCACGGTTTTTTCGAGCTTTGCACACAAGTACCAGAGCGCGGCGCTCGTCTCGATGGCCGCGCGCGTAAGAAGGATGGCTGAGGCGAGCTTGTCGTTCTCGAAGCTCTCGAAAGCTATGCGGCCTAGTTCCGCCATTCTCCAGATAAGGGCGGCTCGATAGACCAACCCTTTGAATGGCAGCTTTGCGGTCCGAGACACCGCCATGGGGTCAACGCGGCTGGGGAGGATGGATTCGAGGCGCTCAAGCCCAGCGCGAATTTCGTTCATTACAGATTCAACGGATTCTTCCACGGCTCTTCTTCCTGCTCAGTTAGGTGAGTCTGCGGCGCCGAATCAGGCGGGCGAGGTGGGAGACGAGTTTCGCCCTCGCGTCTGCGGTTGCGAAGCCGCGCTCCATTTCCAGGGCCACTCCCTTGATTTTACGTCGGTTTGGACGTTCTAGCTTCGCGTTTTGGGCAGACTGCGAAATCGCTAACCTGAAACGGTTGGAAGATCTATGGCGAGGCGTCCCATGAATTTCCGCGTTGCGGCGATTGCGTCCTTTGCGGTGTTCGGGCCGATCTCCCTCACCAGCCAATCGCTTTTGTTGCCCACGTGCGTTAGTCTATGCCGATCCGCCCTGAGCGCTGCAATCTCGGGCATGATGCTCTCAAGCAGTTTTGAGTGCTCCTGTTCCAAAGAAGAGCGTTTTTCATAGGGTGTTTCTACAATTCTTCGCAGCCCGCCTACGCAACCCCATCCCGGCCTGTCGCCGCATTTCTCAAGTAATTTGCAAACCTGAATCACTCCGAACTCGGCAACGAGCAAGACATGAAAGAGTGCGGCGGCGAATCTATTGAGAGCTAGACACTTGGATGCCTCCTCGATATCTACTCGCATTTCAGGCCACCGTGTGAGCACGCTGCTGCTCCAATCTTCCGCGGGTGCGGTAAACTGTCGAGCCCTCTCGCTGCCAATATAGAGGAAGACCACGGTCTTCATCTCGCGGCGGATGGTTCTCTGAATTTCATCGATACGGGCTACAACGTCCGTTGAAACAAAGGCTTGGCCCCTTCCCTCGGCTCGCAAATTGAAATCGGCCCGCAATTCCGCAACAGCCTCGGCAGACGTTGGCAGACCACTTTTTTTAAGAGTTGCCTCGACGTGTCGTAAAGTGCTCTCGGTTGTCTTGTGTCCTTCGATGCTAAGCACCGCCCGTTGCCCCATCAGTGCCGCTATAACCTCGTCGCCTTTCGGTTTCGCGTGTTGCCAAAAACAGCGCATGTGCTCCAGGAAACATACAACCTCATGGAGCGATTTTCCAGAAAACTGTTCCACGTCCCACCAGCTCACCAGCCTGTGGGGATTCTCCTTCCAGAGGCAGACTGGCGGCGAGTCACGGCCGGAGAGAACAGGTTCGACATCGATTGCCGACATCACAACACCCATGTACACTGAGGGTGCTGGCCCGCGTCAACAGGTCTGTTAATTCCGTCCAATACATTTGGGGCGATTTGTGTTCGCCCCTTTCGCATTTTCAGGCTAGCACTTTGCGCTCAGAAACCTAACTGTGGGTGTCGTCGGCAGCTCGGACTTTTCAGGCGACCGCTTGCGGAATCGGCTGGAGGGCATCAGCCCGCGCGGCGCCTAGTTTTCGGGCGTCGCCAACTTTCGAAGAACGCGTTGGGCACCATCCCTGATCCGTTGGTTATATTGATCATAGGAACGCCGGCCCAGCACGGGCTCGTCCCCGTTTTCATATAGCGCCTGAATGGCATCAATCAAGTCGTGTAGGAAATCCAGCATAGTGGCGATCTCTCTCCGGTCGGTGGCGCCGAAGAACACAGAAGCAGCCTCGTCGTTGCTCATGAGCCGATGTGCAAAAATCGCATGTCGAATTGGGAGGTAGATCTGTTCGAAGCGCTTGTGATGCGTCGTAAGCCGCTTCCTCAAAATGCGCAGTTCCGCGGTTGAGGATGGTACCCAGGCTTGGGCAGTGAACTGGTCGAGTGCATCGGAATCGAATCCCCAAACTCTTTTTCGATTTGTTAACTCGGTGGCAGAAAACAGCTTTGGCGAACTAATCATGGCGCTGACCACCTTGTGAATGGATCTTGCATCTTGGGCTGTATCGAAGATGCGACCGAGAATAATGAACAGCGACGCCTGAAGGCAGTATCGCTGTACTTTCCAGAAGAGAGGGTCCTGATTCAGGGCACAAGCGATCACCTGGTCTTCAAGAGTCGAGCGATTGAGTTCCTCATATGTGTGAAAGATGGTGACGGCATCTTCGATCTCGGTGGAAAGCAATTGGACTAGACGCCAGAATTCGGATTCCGACACGGCGTGCCGGCCATCGCTGGCCCGGCGGAACTCTTCTTCGGCCTGAAGCCAGTCCCCGACGGCCGAGCCGTATTGAGTGCCGCGTTGCAAGTAGAGTTCGTAGGCGCGGATACGGATGCGCTCTTCAAGAGGCAATGTCTCGTGTGCTGTTTCCATTGCTACCTCTGGGGATGACGGTAGCAGATGGCTTTGGCGCGTGGAAGGGCGGATTGTTGGGCGCGGGTCAAGGTGCCGCGGCCGTTTCTAAGATGGAAGATCTGGCAGCCCACGCTCGCATCCCTGCGTCGGGCAGCCGCGCGGGTGATTTCCCGATTCCCTCGCGCGATGCTTTTCGGCAGAATGTGAAGCCGGTGCCCCGCGTCGAGCTTCGCGCAAACGTTGAGTGTGCCCCGCCACTTCCACGAGATTTGGCCAACTGCCGAGACCACTGGCGCAAATCAGAACGGATCTTGATTGCCGCCGCCGCAGAGATCGACGGCGTGGTGGAGAGCTTTCGAGACGCGATCGGCAAGGTCGGAATCATAGAACGGGAACATTCCCGGAGTATCCTCATCCGAAATTTGGGCGAGCACTAGATACACAGGCGGATCGATTTTGATTCCGGCCTCCGGGTGACCACCTTTTGCCAGGTTTTGCTGGAGGAGCTGATCAAATTGCATCAGCGTCACGTTGGTGACTCGTTTCAACGAAACCTTTCCCCAGGCGTCTACCGTCATTGGGCCTTCTGATTTTGCATGGTACAGAATGAGGCAAGAACCTTCATCAGATGACACTCTACTGATTTCAATCGCGCCCTGGACCGGCTTCGCGTCACCACCGGTGACGTTATTGTGAACGTACAGCAGAAAGTTAACTTTGCTTGGAAGCTTGGCCTGAAGGAATTTCAATGTGTCTTTGATACTTGCCGCATCGCCGCGCAACGGCGGCGGTGCGGGAACGTCTTGCGCAAATGCGCCGGAGGCCATAAGGAGTGTGATCACGAACAGGATCACGAGAACGCGGGCAAACCACCCCGCAGCCTTAAAACGGATGGGCCTTGCGCCAGGCCGTGTACTCTTGAACATATTTCTCCTCCTCGGCCGTGAGTTCGAACGGAACGGAACTTTTCATCTCTCCCACGATGCTCTCGCCCCAGTTGGCTTGTCCTTCAGCGCTCGCTCTGGCCTTTTCGTTCACGCAATCGCAGATGAATTGTTTGCGCTGGGCTGGCGTCATCGGCATTCAATCATACGCCCTCTCTTGCGTGCGTGCAGCGGTGCCGTTTGAGGTTTGCGCCTTGTCCTCCAGCACCGCGCGCGCCCACTCGACCATCAGTGAGGCGTTGCCGCCGTACTTTGCCGGATCCTGCGGATGTCGGTGGCGAACACAAAGTCACGCCTTCAGCCGGCGCTCGATCAGGTGACGGTCTCGGCGGCGCGCCTGAGGGCGACGGACACGGAGCTGGCGGCGTTGCGCGAGCGCGTGGCAAAGTTCGCTTTCCAAATTGAAGGCATCAACAAGCGGAACAGCGATTCCGAAAACATGCGCGCTGCCACCTTCGCCGGCTACATCGACATGGAACGGCGCAAGATTGCCGAAGCTCTGGCGTCGAAGAACTGAGTCAGGGCCTATGCCTTGACGCGGGCATGAACGGCTATGTCACGAAGCCGATCAGAGCCCAACAGCTGTGCAACATCATCGATCGGCTCGTGAAAGCTCCCCAGTAGCTGACCCAGTTCACGAGCACACGTTCCTCGATTCGTCGTGTATGCTTGCAGGTAGCGGTAAGTTGGGCCCTTAGCTCAGCGGTTAGAGCAGCGGACTCATAATCCGTTGGTCGAAGGTTCAAATCCTTCAGGGCCCACCACGAACCGAGATTTACGGTTTCCTTTCGGACACTTACAGACTGCAGTCGTCTACGCTGCTTGGCCAATTCATCGTGCCCGATTGTGCCCATGGTCTGGCCGATCGTTGCGCTAGTTGAGGAGTGTACGGGAGCGCACACGTTGGGTGCCGTTTTCTCATACCACAACCTGCAACATCGAATTAAGATCCGAAGAGAGACACACATGAAAACAGCTTTGAGAGAGCAAACGGTCACCCGCCATGGCTCTCGGCCGGCTAGCGCCGAGCAGCGGTTGAAGGAACTCGGCATAGACCTCCCTGCGCCGCCTGAGCCGTTCGGCACGTACGCGGAAGCGGTACAGACAGGCAATCTGCTTTTTTTGACCGGGATGCTTTCCACGGAGGGGCGCCTCGCAAAATTCACCGGGCGCGTCGGCGCTGAGCTCGATGTGGAAGCGGGGCGAAAGGCGGCTCGCCTTGCGGCGCTCAATGCCCTCGCTGTCGCGCGGCAGCATTTGGGATCGCTCGACAAGGTGACCCGGATTGTCCGGCTCGGTGTGTCGGTGGCAACTTCGGGGGATGTTCGCGATCAGCCGAAAGTGGCTGACGCCGCTTCGGAATTGCTGCAAGACGTTTTCGGAAAAGACAAGAATCCAAGCCGCCTGGTGTATGGCGTGGCGAGCCTTCCGCTCGGCACCCCGGTCGAGCTGGAAGTCATCTTCGAGGTGGCGGGGTAAGAGAGGCTCCCGATGCCTGCGATCGTAAGCTCAGCGTGAAAGAGGATGAATCCCGGCAGAGGTAAGAGCATCAGTGAATTCATTGGAGGCATCATGGCAACTACAAAGATCGCAACGGCGCCAATGAAAGTGGCGCAGATTTCCAAGCCGGGAGGAGATTTCGAGATCGTCGAGCGTGAAATTCCAAAGCCGGGTGCGGGAGAGGTGCTCATCAAGGTGCAGGCCTGCGGGGTCTGCCACAGCGACATATTTGTAAAAGAAGGCCTCTGGCCGGGAATTCAGTATCCGCGGATTCCTGGGCACGAAGTCGCAGGCGTCGTCGATGAACTGGGCGCCGGGGTCGCCGGATGGAAGAAGGGACAGCGTGTCGGCGTCGGCTGGCATGGCGGGCAGGACAACACGTGTCCCGAATGCCGGCGAGGACGCTTCCTGTACTGCCGTAACCCTAAAGTTGCAGGCATCAGCTACGACGGTGGATACCAGCAATACATGATCGCTCCGGTCGAAGCGCTGGCGGCGATACCCGACACACTCAGCGATGCCGAAGCGGGACCGCTGCTGTGTGCGGGAGTCACGACCTTTAACGCTTTGCGACACGGCGGCGCGTCGCCGGGCGCTTTGGTCGCGGTCCAAGGTATTGGCGGTCTGGGCCATCTAGCGCTGCAATTTGCGAATAAATTTGGCTACAAGGTCGCTGCGATTGGCCGAGGCTCTGAAAACGCAGCGCTTGCAAAGAAACTTGGCGCAAACGTGTACATCGATAGCCAATCGGTGAACGCGGCGCAGGAGTTGCAGAAACTCGGCGGAGCTCAAGTGATTCTGGCAACAGCGCCGAACTCGAAGGCGATGACCGAATTGATCGACGGCTTGGCGCCGACTGGGAAGTTCATGATCGTAGGGATATCACCTGACCCGATTGCGGTCACACCGTTACAGCTCATCAGCGGAGAACGTGCCATCCAAGGTTCGGCTGTGGGCACGCCAACGGATTCCGAGGACACGATGAACTTCTGCGAATTAACCGGCGTGCGGCCGATGATTGAAACCTATCCGCTCGAAAGAGCCGGCGAAGCGTACGCGCGCATGATGAGCGGCAACGCGCAGTTCCGCGTCGTGCTGACGATGTAAACACCCAATGAAACATCAGACATACTATCGGAAGATTGCGATTGACGGACTCTCCATTTTCTATCGGGAAGCGGGACCGAAGGACGCGAAAACGATTCTTTTGCTCCACGGACTGCCCTCTTCGTCGCGCATGTTCGAGCCTCTCTTCGCGCGGATTTCCGATCGCTATCACCTGGTCGCGCCCGATTACCCGGGCTTCGGACACAGCGACTGGCCGGACCCCAAAAAATTCGCGTACACATTCGATCACTACGCCGAGATCATGAATCACTTCACCGAAACGCTCGAGCTCTCGCGCTACACGCTTTACATGCAGGATTACGGCGGCCCCGTGGGTTTTCGCATGGCCTTGGCCTTCCCGGACCGGATCGAAGCCCTCATCGTCCAGGATGCTGTGGCGCACAACGAAGGTCTGGGGGCGAATTGGAAGACGCGGCGGGCCTTTTGGACCGATCGCGCTGCCAACGAAAGCGCACTTCGCACAAATCTCCTTTCGCTCGCGACCACGCGGACGCGCCATGTCGGGAATGATTCAAACGTGGAACGTTACGACCCCGATCTCTGGACCGATGAATTCGCGTTTCTCAACCAGCCCGGCCAGGCCGACATTCAAAGCGACCTCTTCTACGACTATCGAGCCAATGTGGAGGCCTACCCGAAGTGGCAAGCGTGGATGCGCGAGAAGCAGCCGCGCCTGCTGGTGATCTGGGGTAAGTATGACCTCTCGTTCGAACTCTCCGAGCCGGAAGCCTATCGCCGGGATGTGCCGAACGCTCAAGTTCATGTTCTCGACGCCGGCCATTTCGCATTGGACACGGCAGCAGATGAGATCGCAGATTTGGTCCGAGGCTTTGTTGGTCGCGGCGCGCTGGCAGCTAGCCGCGTTACTATGATTGACTCGTGACCCGCTGCGCCTGGTCGTTGGCCTTACTTGCCGCGTATCCGGTGTTGCTTCCGTCGATGCGCGCCGAGACCGGTTACGATGCCTGGCTGCGTTACGCCCCCGTGGAGCCGGCATCCGCGGAACTTTACTCGCATTTGCCCGCGGCCGTCTTCACGTCCGGTGCATCACCGATGCTGGAAACAGCGCGGCGTGAACTCCTGCGTGGGGTGCGCGGCATGCTTGGCAAGACGCTACAGGTCGAATCGCGGCTGCCGGCTGGTGACACTATCGTGCTTGCGACCCTCGACGCGCCGGTTGAGGGAACCTACCTTCTGAAGACGACCAAGCGCAACGGACACTATGTGCTAACGATTGCCGGTGCCGGAGATCGCGGCATACTCTACGGTGTATTCGCATTTCTGCGCCGCATCGCTCTCGGACGCGGCATCGAGAATCTCGACGAGCAGAGCGTCCCATATGCGCCTGTGCGCTGGACCAACGAGTGGGACAACCTGGACGGGAGCATTGAGCGCGGTTACGCCGGCCGGTCAATTCTTTTCGAGAACGGTCACGTAGTTCCGGACTTGACGCGTGCTCGCGATTACGCGCGGCTGCTGGCCTCGATCGGCGTGAACGGCTGCACAGTCAACAGCGTCAACGCCGATCCGCGAACGCTAACTAGCGCCGTCATCTCTGGGCTCGCTCGTATTGCTGACGTTTTCCGGCCTTGGGGCTTGCGCATGTCCATCGCTTTCGATTTCAGCAGCCCGAAAAGCGTGGGTGGCCTCGATACGTTTGATCCGCTGAATTCCAAGGTTGACGCCTGGTGGAAGCAGAAAGCCGATGAGATTTATCGTGCGATTCCGGATCTTGCGGGAATGGTGCTAAAAGCGGACTCGGAGGGCCGGCAGGGCCCCTCGGCATACGGCCGCACTCATGCCGATGCCGCCAACGTCATAGCACGAGCGCTGAAACCGCATGGCGGACTGCTGCTCTATCGCGCTTTCGTCTACGACCATCACATGGACTGGCGAAATCCGAAGAACGATCGCGCACGGGCGGCATACGACAACTTTCATCCGCTCGACGGCCAGTTCGATAACAACGTGATTCTCCAGATTAAGCACGGGCCGATCGACTTTCAGGTGCGCGAGCCTGTGTCGCCGCTGCTGGGAGCGCTCGATAAAACCAATAAAACCATCGAGTTGCAGATCACCCAGGAATATACCGGCCAGCAGCGGCATCTTTGCTATTTAGTGCCCATGTGGAAAGAATCCCTGAATTTTGTTGAACATGTGAGCGGGTTCATTGGCGTGGCCAATGTCGGGCTTGACGCCAACTGGCTGGGGCATGACCTGGCAATGGCCAATCTCTATGGTTTCGGACGACTTGCATGGAATCCGAAACTTAGCGCGTCTGAAATCGCCGATGAGTGGACGCGGATGACGTTCGGAAACGATGCGCGTGTCGTGGATACCATTGTCAGTCTGTTAAACGAGTCATGGCTCACTTATGAAGCTTACACGGGCCCACTGGGCGCCGGCACGCTGACCGATATCATCCAGGCGCACTACGGTCCCGGAGTCGAATCATCGGAGCGGAATGGGTGGGGCCAGTGGCACCGCGCCGCGGCGGATGGTATCGGTATGGACCGAACCGTTGCAACAGGAACGGGTTTCATCGGGCAGTATCCGCCGCCGATGGCGCGAATTTACGAATCACTTGAAAATTGTCCCGATGAGCTGCTTCTGTTCTTCCATCACGTGCCCTGGACGTATGTTCTGCACTCGGGAAAGACGGTGATCCAGCACGTTTACGATTCGCACTACGACGGAGCCGCCCAAACTCAAACGTTTCCGGAGCGATGGCGGGAACTGAAGGGCCGTATCGACGAGGAGCGCTTTCAAGCCGTACTCGCGAAACTCGAATATCAGGCCGGACATGCCATCGTGTGGCGGGACGCCGTATGTGATTGGTTCTTAAAGACATCGGGAATTCCGGATGCGCGTGGGCGTGTAGGACACCACCCGGGCCTAGTCGAGGCGGAATCCATGACGCTCGATGGGTACACGGTGGAACCGGTCACGCCGTGGGAAACGGCTTCAGGCGGGAAAGCCATTGGTTGCTTGCAGTTGGCGTGCGCCGCGCGCTTCCGATTCGAGGGCAACCCGGGCCGGTATGACGTTGCCGTCCAGTACTTTGACGAACGCACGGGAGTTGCTCACTACAAGTTGACTGCGGGAGGCAAACCCATCGCGGAGTGGGTGGCGGACGACACGCTGCCATCCGACCAGCCGAACGGGCACACGAGCACGCGCAAAATGGTGCGCGGCGTTACGCTTCACGGTGGTGATGAGATCCGCATCGAGGCACGGCCTGACCAGAAGGATCATGCGGATATCGACTACGTAGAGATTACGGGCGCGCGCGATTGAAGAATTTATCAGCCCAGGGGATGAAGTATTTCCAATTCGGCGCGTCGGTGTGGCCGCCATCGTGCTGGCGCCAGGCTAATTGTCCGTCGAGTAAGCCGGAATTGACTGGTGGCATCTCCGTTGTTCCCAGATCTTTGGCGCCCAAGAGTTTGAACACCGGTCCGGCAGCCACGGTCGCCATGAAACTGCCCCGCTGGTCGAGCCATTTCGCGTCGCCCTTTTCCGGAACGCCATAGCTGATGAAGGTCAGGCGGGGTGCGCACAGGGCGATCAGCTCGTGGGCATCCACCGGCAAGTCGGCGGCGGTTTTGCTGGCGCCATACTTCAGGAAGTTGCCAGCCATCCAATGGTATTCTCCCGAGCCAGTAAGGCTTTCGACCGCCTCTCCAAAGTTGCGGCGATGCAGCTTGGCGCCGCCCTCGCCGGACGAGCCGACGAGAACCACGGCGAACCGCGTATCGAATGCCATAGTGACAAGAGCTGCCTTGCCGTAGCGTGAAACACCTTCGATGCCGGCGTGCTTCGGGTCCACGGCCGGATCGGTTTCTAGATAATCCAGAACGCGGGAGGCGCCCCAGGCCCAGGCGCGCAACGCGCCCCAGTCATCTGGCTTACGAGCTTGCCCCTTGTTGACCAGCCCAATGATGCCCCGGGTCAAGCCCGCGCCATTGTCCGGTTGAATGCTGGCGGGGCTGATGGACGCGTAGCCCCAGCCATCGCCGATCAATTGCTCGCTGGCGGGTGGATCGCCATTGGTTGGAGCGGCGTTGCGCGGGCCGGGTGCGGCATCTGCGGAAGGTTGGGGTAAAGTACCACGGCCGAACATGATCATCACAGGCACCGGACCCGTTGCGCCCGCCGGCGCGACCAGCGCCATCTGGATGTCGACGTTGATCAGTGGACACGCGGCATTATCGACATGCCCGACGAGCTGCTTTCCGATCACTGCACGCGAGCCAATCATCGTATTTACCGTGCTCGTGACCGTCCACGTCACTTTGGGAGCGTTCTTGGGAACTCGACCGAGCACCTCGCGCTCGAGATCCTCGACGATCTCGGGCCGGCGCTCGTTCCACCAGATTTCCGGCGTCGTGACCTTCTTGGCGTTCTTCAGGGTCAAGGGGTCGGGAAGGTTTGGGGAAGGATTGGCCTTGGATTCGTCATAGTTGGCGTGGTTGGGCGCGGTTTCGTTACCGCTCGGACCGGGGCGCAGGGCTTTGATGCCGAGCTGATCCATCATGTTTTGGTGGTCTTCGGCGGCGGTCCAGTTCAGGGGTGGAGGGGCATCGGTGGCCGGTTTGGACGACTGGGGCGAGGCACGCCTCGCCCCTACCAAGAGCACGACGAGGAGAAGGTGCTTTGCTGATGGCATATGTCTCATGAGACTAGTGCTGTTTTGACGTGATCGCAAGGCAGTAGACAACCTACATGTTATGGATGTAGAATCTCTACGTCTATGACCGATCAAAACCGAATCGAGCTGTTGCAGGGAACGCTCGACATGCTGATTCTGCAAACGCTCCGCTGGGGCGCGCAGCACGGGTACGGGATAAGCCAGGCGATACGCGCCGGCTCCAACGAGGTGCTGCAGGTAGAAACGGGATCGCTTTATCCGGCTCTTCACAGGTTGGAAAAGCAGGGCTGGATCAAATCGGAATGGAAGACGTCCGCGAACAAGCAGCGTGCGAAGTATTACCGGTTGACTCCCACCGGCAAAAAGCAGCTGGCCAGTGAGCAAACGCGATGGGCGCAACTGGTGGAGGCCATGGCGGCGCTGATGCAAGCGCGCGGGAGCGAGGTGAAGTCATGAACTGGAGAGCGATTTTCAGTCGCAGGCGTGACGACGAAATCAACGAAGAGATCGAGGCGCATCTGCGGATCGCGATTCAGGATCGGGTGGAGCGGGGAGAATCGCTTGAAGAGGCGCGGCACGGCGCGGTTCGCGAGCTTGGCAACGCGATGTCCGTCAAGGAGGCGATTCGCGATGTTTGGATTTCACGGGTGTTACAAGAACTGCTGCAAGACCTTCGCTTGGCGACACGGGTTCTGACGAAATCGCCGGGGTTTAGTGTGGCGGCAATTGCGTTGATCGCGCTGGGGATCGGCGGGAACACCACGATTTACTCGATGGTCAACGGAATTTTCCATAAGCCCATGGCAGGTGTTAGTGCCGACAATCTGATTTCACTTGGAATCATGAAAGACGGGCGCCAGGACGATCCGGGTAACTCGTATGCGAACTACGTGGACTACGTTGCGCAGACCAAGACTCTGAGACCGATGCTGGCGCGGGGCTGGGAGCGGTTCACGGTGACGCTGGACAAGGCCAGCTACGGGGTGCGGGGAACGCTGGTAACGACCAACTATTTTGAAACGCTCGGCGTTCATCTCGTGAAAGGCCGGCCGTTCACGGAGGCCGAGGGACGCCTGGACGCATCCGGGCTGGTAGCGGTGATCAGTCACAATTTTTGGCAGGACGCGTTGGAAGGAGCCGAGGACATTGTGGGGCGGAAGATTATCTTAAATGGCCATCCGGCCACTATTGTCGGCGTGGCAGCAGAGCGATTTCACGGCCCACAGTTGGGTGAACTCAACGATGTTTGGGTGCCGCTTCTCAGTTACGCCCGCATTCATGGGATGGAGCGAGCGGTAACTGAACACTCGCTTGCCGACGCGATCGGGGTCGAACTCATCGCGCGGCTGGCGCCGGGAGCATCGCTTTCCCAGGCACGAGCGGAGTTCGAGACGATTTCGAAACGGTTACAGGCGGTCTATCCGAAGGCCAACAAAGGGCTGACGGTGCTTCTCGAACCCTACTCGGCGATGGGACCGGGTATTCAACGCGTCCGCCTGTTCATGGACATCTTAACGTTGGTGGCGTTCCTGGCTCTGCTAATTGTCTGCGCCAATGTGGCCAACTTGATGCTTTCACGCGCGGCGTTCCGGCAACGCGAAATCGCCGTGCGCAAGTCACTGGGAGCGCCGCGCAGCCGCATCTTCCGCATGCTTCTGGCCGAGGGCTTGATGCTTTCGTTGACGGCATTAGTGGCAGCGTGGTTATTTGCGCGATGGGCCTCGCAAGGGCTGCTACACCTGATCGCTCAGGATGCCGGCCGCACAATCGATTTGGATTTCACGCCGGACTGGCGAGTGGCGGGCTATGGATTAGCGTTGGCAGTCTTCAGCACTTTGGCGTTCACGATTGCGCCGGCGATCCGGGCGTGGAGGCAGGACCCTCTGGCGTGGTTGAAAGCCGGCCAGCACGGTGTTGCGCAGGGACGTTCGCGGCTCTCCGGCGCTCTGGTGATTGTCCAGATCGCTTTGTGCGTCGTGCTGATCACGGGTGCGGGGTTGGCCTACCGCTCGCAATATCTGATCAATAATCTCGAATTGCACTACGAGACGGACCATCTAGCTTTAGTCGGTGTGGGCACGGCGGGAAGCGCCACGACCCCCGAGCAACACGTGGCGCTGCTCGAGCGTCTGCGGGAACGACTGCGCGCGGTTCCCGGAGTTTTGGCGGTTTCGTACGCGCGGATACCGCCGCTGCGGGGTGGCGTACCGTTGGGACCAGTGAAGGGCGGCGCTGCGCTAGAACCGGTTCCCGCGGAGGGAAACTCGGTAGGTCCCGATTTTCTCGCTGCGCTGGGCGTGGTTCCGTTGCAGGGCCGCGGAATCTTGGAACTGGATCGAACCGGGACAAAGCGGGTCGCTGTGATCAATCAGAATCTGGCGCGAGCGCTTTGGCCGGGGCAGTCGGCGATTGGCCAGACGTTTACGCTCGGTAGCGGAACGGACATGGCGGAGGTGGTCGGGGTTGTGCCGAATGGCGAGTACTCCGACCTGCGGGAGGGCGAGCGCCGGAACTTCTTGTTTGTCGCGGAACGGCAGAGTCCGGCTAGTCCTGGAGAACCGACACTGCACGTGCGGTACGCGGGCAGTCTCGACAGGATTGCGCCCGCGATCCGGGCGGCCATTCGGGAGACAGACGCTCGCGTGCCGGTGTTCGACTTGCGGAGCATGGAGGCGCAGATCCGTAACGAGACGGGGCCCGTGCTCATGATCGCCACACTGCTTACGGTGTTTGCAGGCGGCGCTTTGGTGCTGGCGGCGATTGGATTGTACGCGGTGATCGCGTTCAACATGTCGCGGAGGACGCGCGATTTCGGGATTCGAATTGCGCTGGGGGCTTCGCAAAGGCAGATTGTCGAGGCGGTGTTGAGAGAGGGGCTGCTGATCACGGCAATCGGCCTGGCTGTGGGGTTCGCGCTCAACGTAGCGGGCGCGAAAGCTCTCGGGAGCTTGTTATACGGGATCACCGCGACGGACTGGCCGACCTACTTGGGCGTGTTCGCGTTACTAGCTGTCGTTTCTCTCATTGCCTGCTATCTTCCCGCCCGGCGCGCGGCGAGGATCGATCCGATGCAGGCGTTGCGGCAGGAGTGAGGGTGGTAGACTCCGCGTGGCGCGGGCGAGAGAAGCCGCGGGTATCCCGCAAACGGCGCGGTATCCCCGCGCTACAGGGCGCCTACGAACGACTCTGAAAGGCATCCAACAAATCAATTCGGCGCTGGTACATGCGGGCCTGGCGCAGACCCATCGGGACGATGAACGCGATGACTGCGACGATGGTGCCGCAGTCGAACCACATGATGGGCGCGAGGTTCGGGTAGAGTTGGGCAAAACCCAAGTTGAAGACGATCCACGGTGGCATCGCCAGTAGAATGCGCGACCAGAGTGGGAAACCGCGGGAGAGATCGCGGCGGCGAACCAACTCCGCCCTGTAAAACTGAATACAATTGCTGTCGCCCATTTCCGAGATCGGCCGCGCACGGGACATGCGAGTCTGAGCCAACCAATAGACCAAGCCGAAGACCGACAGGACGGATCCAGTCCGCGCCAACGTGTTGGGGAACAGGAAGAAAAACGAAGCAAACGAGACAATCAGTGTGCCCATAGCGGCAAGAAAGACAATGGACTTTCTGCGTTTTCCTTCGTTGAGCCTTTCCAATTCGGCACGGAGCTGCGGCGGCGAAAACGTTGACGGACTCATACTCATCTCCTTCCAAAGAATTTGCAAATCTTCAGGCAAGCAGTCACCGGGCATCGCGAACTCCTTTATGAAACTGGTGAACCAAAAGATTCTTGATCCGGTGCACTCTAGTCCAGACGTTCGCCGTGGAGAGGCCCGTGATCTCACCGATCGATTCCGCGTCGAGGTCTTCCAGGTAGGCCAGGATTACTTGACGATCGATGAGATCGAGCCCCTGAATCAGGGCTAACAAACGGGTGAGCGTCTGATGGCGGTCCGCAGATATTTCGACATTTTCGCGACTGGCCTGCGCCTCAGCTTCCTCCAAAGTGAGATAGGCCGCCGTGTTTCTTTTCCACCGGCTTTGCCGAATGACGTGCGATGTCGCCACGTTGTGTGCAACCCGATAGATCCAGGTTCGAATGGAGCATTGCCCGTTGAACTTTTCGAAGCTGCGCCACAACGCAAGATGAATCTCCTGTGAGAGGTCGCGGCGCCGGTCCGGATCGGCTTCGTAGGCGTAGGCCAACCGGTCAAGAGCCGTGCCATACTCGCTGGCGGCCTGCCGGTAGGCTTCATCCTGGCCGGATCTTGCGACTTCTTGGGGCTCAATCTTCCCCACATCAGAGGTAGTCACGGCCGCGGGGAACTCCTGACACGTTTGTACCAGCAAACCGCACCTGATATCTTTGCAGAGGGCTTGATCGAGGGGGAGGAACAGTGACAAGCAGGAGCAATCTAAGATGTCAACACTCTCGGGACGTGCCTTTCTCTTCCTCTCATTACCTCTCGCACTAGCGGCTGGGGCTCAACCGGCGCGCGTTTGGGAAGCGCCGCTAGTGATTCCTACTTACGAGTTGGGTCCAGCCGATCCGAATCCGGCGGTGCTGGGCAGCGGTGGAAGCCGTCCCATCTACCCGTACCCCAAGCTCGACTCTCTCACCAATCAGCGGGTGGAAAAAACGTACAAGGCCGTCTATCTGGAGAATGAATATCTCAAGGTGACGGTGTTGCCCGAGGTCGGCGGCCACCTCTACGCCATATTCGACAAGACGGCGAATCGAGACGTGCTCTACACCAACCACGTGATGAAGTACGGGATTGTGGGCATCCGTGGGGCCTGGGTTTCGGGCGGCATCGAATGGAATTTTCCCGACGGCCACACGGTAACGACGATTTCACCGGTCGATTATTCTTTGCGGACGGAAGAGGATGGATCGGCGTCGGTGACGGTAGGCGACACCGAGCGCGTGCAACGGATGCAGTGGGCGGTGACGATTCGGCTGCGTCCAGGAAGGAAGGTAGTGGAGACCGAGGTGACGCTGAACAACCGGCGCGATATCCCGGGCCGGTACTGGTTCTGGGCTACCGCCGCCGCACATGCCACCGATGACCTGCGATTCGTCTATCCCATGCGCGAGGCTTACCCGCACGCGTACTGGCCGATCTTTTCCTTCCCGGTCGAAAAAGGGGTCGACGTGAGCACGTACCGTGATGTACCCAATGCACTGTCGCTGTTCGCTCGGAACTCGAAACGCGATTTCATGGGCGTTTATTACGAAAAGTCGGACTGGGGCGTGGTGCATGTAGCCGATCATCGCGAGGTACCCGGCAAGAAGACTTGGACCTGGGGCAACGACGATGCGGGAAATATCTGGGTCGAGAAGCTCACCGACAAAGATGGACAGTATGTCGAATTCCAGGCAGGGCGCTACGAGACGCAGATGGAGCATGAGTTTCTGGCGCCTCACCGCGTGGAACATTTTGTGGAGCATTGGTACCCGGTGCAAGGTCTGGGGGGTGGTTTCAGCGAGGCCACTCGGGACGCGACGCTGCGGGTAACGCGAGACGGAAGCCGGCTTCATGTAGCGACGAACGTCAACGCTGTATTTGAGGATGCCGAAATAAAGGTGGAGGCTGAAGGACAGACGATCGCCGAAAAACGAGTAAGTTTGGGTCCGGCAGATGCGTTTCACGCTTCGTTCGACATTCCCGCTAGCGTGGATGGGCAACCGATTACCGTTCGGCTGGCGGACGGAAGCGGACGGGAGTTGGCCGACTATCGCACCGATACTCCACTGGACGGCAATCCGGAGTGGCATCCGGCGATGCGCCCCGTTCCCGATTCCGCCGTTGCCGGAAGCGCGGAACAAGCGTACGTGCAGGGATTAGCGGCCGATAAAAAAGGCAATGAAACCGCGTCACGCGCTGCCTACCTGGAAGCATTGCGACGCGACCCGGGATTTGCTCCGGCGCACGTGGCGCTGGGATTGTCGTTCTATCGCAGCGGTGAGTATGACAAAGCCGCGGATCATCTGACCGCGGCGTTGCGTCGGAACCGCGATGACGGCGATGCGCACTACTACCTGGGGCTGACACGGCGGGCGCAGCAGCAATATCGGGCGGCCAAGGATGAATTGCTGTGGGCCGTGCGCTCAGGCTATCGGGAAGGAACGGCGCGCTATGTCCTGGGCGAGATGGCTCTCGAACTTCGCCAAACACCGGAAGCTTTGGAGCATCTGTCGCAGGCTGTGCTGCTTGATCCACGCGATTTGAAGGCGCGCACCGTTTTGGCGATGTCTGAACGAGTGGCCGGGAAGCTGGATGACGCCGAGAAAAATGTCGATGCCGTAGTACGCGAACTGCCCATCGATTACCTGGCCCTGAGCGAGCAACATCTCATTCGCCAAGCACGGGGCAAGGATCTGGAGGCGAACCGGGTTCATGAGGAACTATGGCGCCTGATGGAGCGTGATCCGGATTCCGTGCTGGAACTGGCCTTCGATTACGCTGCCGCCGGCCGCATAGCAGAAACGATCGACGTCCTGGATGAAGCCGTGCGGCGGGGCGGGACATACCCGATGCTGCACTACGCTCTGGGTTATTTCTGCGGGATGCGCAAGAACGATCCCCGGGCCGCAAAAGGGTACGACCTCGGCGCCAAGGGCGATCCCGCTTACGTGTTCCCGCACCGCGTGGAGGAGATTGCGGTCCTGCGCGCCGCGTTAGAGAAGAACTCGCAAGACGGAAGGGCGTTCTTCTATCTGGGCAACGTGCTGGCATCGAAGGAGCGAATCTCTGAAGCATTGGAAGCGTGGCGCGCCGCATTGCGCCTCGATCCCGGGAACGGCGTCGCACATCGAAACCTGGCGCTGGCGCTCCGGAGAAGCGGCGAGAAGGAGCAGGCAATCGCTGAGTATAAACGTGCCATCCAAGCCGCGCCGAAGGATTTCCACCTGTACCTCGAATTGGGTGAAATTCTACCCGCGGGCCGGGCGGTTGAGCTATTTGAAGGATCGCCCGAAAAGGTACGATCACGCTCGTCGATTGTGGAGGCGTTGGCGGCGGCGCTGGTGGAGTCGGGCCGTTATTCCGACGCCGTGAACTTGATGGACAAGACGCAGTTTGTATCCGGGGAAGGAGAAAAAAGCGTCCTCGAAACGTTCCGTAAGGCACACCTGGGGCTGGCACGGGAACATCAGCAGCGGGGCCGGCATGCGGAGGCAGCGGCTGAGTTTCTGCGCGCGACGGAGTATCCGCGCAATCTCGGCGTCGGCCGCCCGGCTATGGAATCGCAGGCGCGGGAGTATGTGGCGGCAGCGCGGGAATGGGAGGCTGCCGGCAGGATTCAAGAAGCTGCGGCGCTCTGGAGACGGGCCGCCGAGGAGCCGCTCAAGTCGCCAACTGAGCCGGGCGAGCCCTGGTCGGAGCACTACTACTTCAAAGCCGTCGCACTCGGGCATATGAAGCAAGAATCGGAGGCGCACGCGCTATATGCGCGGCTCGCAGCCCTGTCGGATGACCAGGAAATGCTTGCCGGAGAGGCCGATCCGCCACGGGGCGTAATCCGGTACGTCCTTGCCGGTCTTGGCCTGAAGGCGCTCGGACATACCGAGCAAGCCCGAGCCGCGCTCAACCGGGCCCTCACGATGGACCCGCAGAACGATCTGGCCAAAACAGCGTTGCAGGAACTCGGCTCACGCTAATCGGGTTGGCATCTTTGCCTGCGGCGGCCGGAAACATTTATACTAATGCTGCGGGGGGCGCCGTTGCGTAAGCTCTTTTGGGCCGCGTTGATAGCCGCGGCAATTCTAGGTGCCGGTTTGGCGAGTGATAACGCGCCGGCTGACAAAGAAGCAAAATTCATTGGAGCGCGTGGTAAGTACTGGGCGTTTCAGAAGGTTACACGGCCACCGGTGCCCGAGGTTTCGGATGCCTGGGTGCGCACGCCCATCGACGCTTTCATTCTGAAGGCGCTTCAAGCCAAGCAGCTTCATCCGTTTGAACCGCTGGACCGCATCCACCTGATCCGGCCTGTGACGTTCGACCTGACCGGACTGCCCCCAACGCTGGCTGAAGTGGACGCCTTCGTACACGACCGGTCTCCTGACGCTTATCAAAAGGTAGTGGACCGGCTTCTCGCCTCGCCGCACTATGGCGAGCGGTGGGCGCTGAAGTGGCTCGATGTTGTGCGCTATGCCGATACCAACGGCTTCGAGCTCGACGCGGACCGAACACACTCCTGGCGTTATCGTGACTACGTGATTAATGCTTTCAATGAAGATAAGCCGTACGATCGGTTCGTCAAAGAGCAAATCGCCGGCGGCGAGATGTTTCCGGGGAGCAAGGACGCGCTGATTGCCACGGGCTACCTGCGCGCCGGCCAGGAGCATCTGGTCTCGGGGAACATCGATCCCGAGATGAGCCGCGAAGAGGTGCTCACGGAGATCGCGACTTCGGTGGGCCAGACGTTTCTGGGCATGACGGTGAACTGCGCTCGCTGCCACAATCATAAATTCGATCCGATTCTCCAGGCGGATTATTACAGGTTGCAGGCGATTTTCGCCGGGGCTAAGGGCAAGGGCGTTGATCTCTCAACGCCGGAAGAGAGAGCCGCGTGGGAAGCAGCGGACAAAGCCTATCACGAAAGGCTCAAGCCCGTCGCAGATGCGCTGAAGGAACTGGCCAAACCGTATCGTGAGCGGATTGAAGCCAAGCATCTGGCAAAATTGGAACTAAAGCTCCAGGAAGCGTGGAAGACGCCGGAGAAGTCGCGCACGGACGAACAGAAGATTCTGGCGGAAAACGCCAAGAGTCAGATCGAGCCGACCTGGGACATTGTGGTGGCGGCCATGACGCCGGAAGATCGGGAGAAGCGGGCGAAACTGCGCATTCAGCTTCATCAGATCGAAGCCACCGAGCCCGATCCGCTGCCCGAGGCCTACGCATACGTGAATATGGACGAGCCGGCGCCGCAGGGTTATGTGCTGCGCATGGGCGATCCCAAGAACAAGCTGGATCCTGTAGAACCGGCAGTGCCGCTGGTGCTGAAGGCCGCGTTCGAGATCCCCAGGGCAACCATCGGACGGCGCACGGCTTTGGCCAACTGGCTGACTTCGCCGGAGAATCCGCTGGTGGCGCGGGTGATGGTGAATCGCATTTGGCAATACCGGATGGGAACCGGCATCGTGCGGACGCCTAACGATTTCGGTGTCATGGGCGATCGCCCGTCGAATCGCGAGCTGCTCGACTGGCTGGCTTCGGAATTTGTGGCCAAGGGTTGGAGCATCAAGGCGATGGACCGGATGATCGTGACCTCGAGCGTCTATCTGCAAGGCACGGGGCCCGACAAGGAACGTGAGACCATCGATCCGGACAATCGCCTCTACTGGCGCATGAATCGCAAGCGCATGGAAGGCGAGACGCTGCGCGACGAGATTCTTTCTGTGACTGGAAGTTTGAATCTGAAGATGGGTGGGAGACCCGTACTCATTCCAATTGAGCCTGAGGTCTACGATCTGATCTTCACCGAGCACGAGCGCGACGGGTTGTGGCCGGTGAGCCCGGACAAGAGCGTACAGAACCGGCGCAGTATTTATTTGTATGACAAGCGGAGCGTGCGTCTGCCGCTGCTGACGGCGTTCGATCAGCCGGATGCGGTTACATCGTGCCCGGTAAGACCCGTAAGTACGCACGCGTTGCAGGCGCTGTCGCTATTCAACAGCGATTTCATGAAGGAACAATCGCAGGCATTCGCGGACCGGCTGCAGAAGGAATGCAAGAAGAACACCCCGACCTGCGAAGTGAATGCGGCCTGGAAGCTGGCGCTGGCGCGAACCCCGTCAGCCGCGGAGCAGAAATTGGCCAAGCAGTTTTTCGCCAAAGGCGGAAACCTGGTGGATATGTGTCTGGCGTTACTCAACAGAAACGAGTTTGTTTATGTCCCCTGAAAATCGGCATTTCCGCCCCGCGGTCACGCGGCGCGATGTTCTGGTGCGCGCCGCACATGGTTTCGGATCAATCGCGCTGGCGTCTCTCCTGGACCCGCCGGCAGGCGCCACAGAGCGGGTGAACGCTCTCGCCGCGAAGCCGCCGCATTTCAAGCCGCGGGCGAAGTCGGTGATTTTTCTCTTCATGGTGGGCGCACCGAGCCATATCGACACGTTCGATCCTAAGCCGGCGCTGGAGAAGTACGACGGCCAACTGCTGCCCGCGAGCTACGGCACCGTGGTCAGCGAGTTCACGAAGGGCGACACGCCGCTGCTGAAGAGCCCGTGGAAGTTCAACAAGTACGGCCAATGTGGACGCGAAGTTTCTACGCTTTTCCCGCATTTGTCTCGGCACGTGGACGACCTGTGCTTCGTGCGATCGTTCTATACGGAAAGCACCGTGCACGCGCCGGCGATGTACCAGGTGAACACGGGCCGCATCCTGATGGGATATCCCAGCATGGGCTCCTGGATCACCTACGGCCTGGGCAGCGAGAGCGAAAACCTGCCCGCCTACGTGGTGATGCCGCAGCCCGAAGGCACGCCTGAAGGCGGCACGCCCTGCTGGGGCGCTGGATTCTTGCCCGCCGTGTATCAAGGCACTGTGTTCCGGCCGGGTCCGAATCCCATCATCAATCTGAAGCCGCCGGCGGGCGTCACCCCGGAGCGGCAGCGCCGCACACTCGACTTCCTGCAAAGCATGAACGAGATGGATACGCTCGACACCGACACAGAGATGGCGGCGCGCATTAGCTCGTATGAGCTGGCGTTCCGAATGCAGAGCCATGCTCCGGAGGCGGTGGACATTTCCAAGGAAAATCAAGCCACGCGATCGTTGTACGGACTAGACCAAAAGCAGACGGCGGAGTTCGGGACACGTTGCCTGCTCGCGCGACGCCTGGTGGAACGCGGTGTGCGGTTTGTGCAGATTTATTCCGGTGGCGGCCCGGTATCGGTGCAGTGGGACGCGCACAGCAACCTGGTGGCGAACCATGAAAAGATGTGCGGGATGACGGACCTGCCCATTGCGGGCCTGTTGCAGGACTTGAAGCAGCGCGGGTTGCTGGAGGAAACGCTGGTGATCTGGGGCGCCGAATTCGGACGCTTGCCGATGTCGCAAGGCGGAAACGGCCGCGACCACAATCCGCACGGCTTCACGATGTGGTTCGCAGGCGGCGGCGTAAAACCCGGAGTGGTGATAGGCGACACCGATGAGATGGGCCTAAATGCGTTGGAGCCGAGACATCACATGCGGGACTTCCATGCGACGATCCTGCAACTGCTCGGCCTCGATCAGAATCGTTTGTGGTTCCTGCATAACGGCCGGAACGAGAAACTCACGGACTTCGGCGGCAATGTGATTCAAGAGATGCTGGCCTAAGGGCGCGGCACTATGAAGCGCGGCTTCGTTTTCCTTCTGGCTGTCCCGGCCCTGGCGCAGAACTGGCCTTCGTTCCGCGGTCCCGGGGCAACCGGCGTCCTCGACACGCCGCACAGTACACCAGTTTCCTGGGATGTCGCGGCGAATCGGAACATTGCCTGGCGGACAGCGATTCCTGGCCTGGGGCACTCGAGTCCCATCGTCTGGGGAGACCGCGTCTTTGTCACCACGGCAGTGTCAGCCGATCCGAAGGCGGTCTTCCAATATCCGCTGGTAGGCCAACCGGACCTCCGTACCGATCTCACCAAACAACAGTTCAAGATCTACTGCCTCGACAAACGGACGGGCAAAATCCTCTGGGAGAAGGTAGCGGCGGAGCGAGCTCCGGCGGTTGCCCGCCATCCGCATAACAGCTACGCTTCGGCAACGCCGGCTACTGACGGCAAGCGAGTGGTGGCTTTCTTTGGCTCCGAGGGCTTGTATGCATTTGATCTGGATGGAAAGATGCTCTGGCAGCAAGAGGTCGGGCCGCTCGACCAAGGCGCTTTCGACGTGCCCGACTACAAGTGGGGCAGCGCCAGCTCACCCATCATTTATAAGGACCTCGTTATAGTGCAGTGCGACCAGCAGAAGGGTTCTTTCCTTGCGGCGTTCGACGCGTCTACAGGCAAACCTCGTTGGCGCACGCAACGGGACGCGATCCCGTCATGGGCGACCCCCACGGTCTACGAGGGAGAGAAGCGCGCCGAACTTGTCACCAATGGCGCAGAGTACTTTCGCGGCTACGACCCTGCGACTGGCGCTGAGCTATGGAAAATCAAAGGCACCTCGATGATCTCGGTGCCGACGCCTTTTGCCGCACACGGTTTGATTTATCTGGCGAGCGGCTACTATCGTTTCATCCAGCCGATCGTCGCGCTCAAGCCCGGCGCAACCGGCGAGGTGGCGGCTGAACACGTGGCCTGGCGAACGGAAAAAGGTGCGCCGTACCTGCCCACCCCCATTGTCTACGGCGACTATTTCTATTCGTTCAACCATCGCGGAATTCTAACGGTCTACAACGCCGCGACGGGCGAGCGCATCTACGAACAGCGCCTGGGTGAGGGAGGTGCGTTTGCCTCATCGCCCGTGGCAACGGGCGGCCGTCTCTATGCGGCGAGCGAAGACGGTGACGTGTACGTGGTCAAAGCCGGCCCCACGTTCGAGCTTCTGTCAGCCAATAAGATGGACGAGGTGGTGATGGCCACGCCCGCTCTCAGCAACGGCATGCTGATTGTTCGTGGCCTAAGTCACGTGTTCGGTATTTCAGAATAATCCGCGTGGCAGGAGTCACTCCATCGGGGCGTAGTAACCGCGCCGCCAGTAGGCCCAGAGCTTGGGCTGGCCTGGTGATCGCCGCACCTTCACCTGCACGCGCCGGTACTTTCCGTCACGTCCCGGATTGCTCGAGACGTAGCCCAAAACGTATTGGTGGCGCAACTCCCGCCCGATCCGTTCGGCAATCCCGGGCAGGTCGCGAACGTTGTCGATCGCGTAGTAGCGTCCGCCTCCCCGTTCGCTGATCTCCTCCAGCAGGCTCGCGCCCCGCGATGCTTCAAACTCTCCAAGGCTCGGGCCCGCACGATCCGGAATACCGATGGTATAAATCTCGACATCCGATTCGCGCGCCAGATTCTCCACTTCGCGAGCGGTAAACCGGCTGTGATTGTCTCCGCCGTCGGAGACAACGAGGAGCGCCTTTCGCGGGTTGTGCGCCATCTTCATCTGGCGCAACCCCAGATAGACGGCGTCCAGGAGCGCGGTGTGTCCGGCCGGCTGTGCTTGCGCCACGCGATTCTCGATGTCCTCGTGCGCCGGAGTAAAGCCGATCGAAAGTTCCGCCCGGTCCCGGAATTCAATCAGGCAAAATTCGTCTTCCAGATTGGCCGTGCCGAGAAACTGGGCCACCGCTTCCTGGAGTTGGGGGAACTTGCTGGTCATGCTGTGGCTGAAATCCAGCACCAGCCCGGCCGATACAGGCGACTCCTCGGCTGAGAAGTAGCGCACGGCCTGCTCCGCCTTCTCTTCGAAGATCTGAAAATTCTCTTTCTGCAATCCTGTGATGGGGCGGCCACGCGCATCCGTGATCGTGACATTGACCAGCACCACCGTGCTGTTGGCCTTGAAATCCGGCCCTCCGGCATCCGGAACCGCGGCGGACGGCCGTCTGCGCGCAACCGTATTTTGCGAACTGTCAGCCGCCACGAGCGCGCTGGCGAGAAAAGCCAGCAATGAGACAGCTATCCGGCACGATCTGCGCATCTGTGGTTACGATATCTCGGTCAAGTTACAGCCACAAGGCTTATGAGAACTAAGGTGTACCAGTACCAGTGGCTCCCTCAGTCCCAGCTCCAACTCACCTGCGCGCGACTACAACCAGCCGGTCCGGCCAGATCCTGCCGCTCGTTCCATAACCTGGAAAGGCCACGACCTGTTGCAAGCCGGCCCCATTCAAGCACGCGGCGACTTCTTCCGGAGTCCAGCATCGCATGACGAAATCGTTTTCGGAGGTGGTCCGCACACCGCCGCGCTGCAAATCGAAGCGCTCGCGAATCTGCATTCGATGGGATTCGATGTCCATCGCGGTCTCGCTACGAAATTGCAGTATGCCGTCCGGCAGCTCGACAAGCTGGCTGTGGATCGAATCCTTCGCATACCGATCGGCGGTTCTTGTCCAGTCGCGCACATCCAAGATCAGAACGCCGCCCGGTTGTAACCACCTTGCAAACTGGAGAAAAATCGACTTCCTGGCGTCATCGTCCACGAAATCATTGAGCACGCCGCGGCACAGAACCGCGTCGAATGGGTGCGAGAATGAAACATCGAGCAAATCCGCAATCAGGAATTCCGCGCGGTTCGTATCAGCCTGCTCCCGTTTTTCAGCCATCGCGATGAGTTCCGCCGAACGGTCAACGCCCAACACCCGGAATCCGCGCTTTGCCAGCTCGACGGCGTACCGCCCGGTTCCACATCCGGCGTCCAGCACCCGGGCTCCCGCGGCAATTCCCTGCCCGCTCAGCACCTCTTCGATGAAGTCTATGCGCGGCGCCACCGGATCTGTCTGTAGCAGATCGTACGCCCACGCAAGCGCGTGATAGTAGGGGCGAGGCACGCTCATTGCTCAGCCGCCACTTATAGTACGATACCTGTTAGGAGCGTTTCTGAGCCGCAGCGAACGAGCCCATCCCGAAATTCCCTCGTGGTTAACGGCGGTGCGCGCCGCCGAATCGAAAAAGGCGTCCGATATCAAGGTTCTGGATCTCACCGGTATCACGTCTTTCACGGACTATTTCGTCCTCTGCACGGGCGCCAATACGCGCCAGAGTCAGGCCATCAGCGACGAGATTGGATTGCAGCTCAAGGAACGCGGCGAGTTCCCCATCAGCTTGGAAGGTTACAACCAGGCTGAATGGATACTGCTCGACTACGGTGACTTTCTCATTCACGTATTCTCGCCGCACGCCCGCACCTACTACGATCTCGAGCGGCTCTGGCGCAACGCCAAGAACCTCGACATCCCAGCGGCGTGAAGGTTTTTCTCTACTTCATCGGCAAGCCGCGGGGCGCGGAGGCCAACCGCATCGCCGCCGATTTCGTCGAGCGCATTGCGCATTATGCTCCCTGCGAGATGCGCGAAATACGACCTGATCGCTTTGATCCCTGGGAGCGGCACCCGTCCGCGCGCAAAATTCTGCTCGATCCCGAGGGACGCGAAATGGATTCGCGCCAGTTTACTTCCGTGATCGAAAAGGCTGAAATGGAGGGGCGCGATCTGCTGTTTCTGGTGGGTGGCGCCGACGGCCTGCCGGCCGAATGGAGAGCCCGCGCCGACCTTTTGCTCTCGCTGTCTCGTATGACGGTTCCCCACGAGCTGGCGCGCGCGATGATCGCCGAGCAGATCTATCGGGCCTTCACCACGTTGCGTGGTCATCCGTACCCGCGCTAAGGTAGGTGGGTTCATGTCCTGGTTCAAGCGGGAAAGCGGCGGTCCGGAAAAGAAACCGCCCAAACCGGAAGAGGGTGAGCGCAAGGTCAAAACCGAAGGCCTGTGGCTCAAGTGCGAAAGTTGCAAGGAGATCATCTGGAAAAAGGATCTCGAAGACAACCACAACGTCTGCACCAAGTGCGGCGCTCACTTTCGCATCGATGCCGTGGCGCGGCTGCAATTGCTTCTCGATGGCCCGTATCAGCAATTTGACACCGACCTGGCATCCTCCGACCCGTTGGAATTCGTAGATCAGCGCTCGTATCGTGAGCGGCTGGCCACCGCGCAGGAAGCCACTTCGCTTGCCGATGCCCTCATCTCCGCCGCCGGAACGCTGGATGGCCGCAAGGTGCAGATCTGCGCCATGGAACCCAAATTTATCGGCGGCAGCATGGGTGGCGTGATGGGCGAAAAAATCACCCGGGCCATCGAGCGGTCCCTGACCACTCGCCAACCGCTGGTCATCGTTTCCGCTTCAGGCGGCGCCCGCATGCAGGAAGGCGCCATCAGCCTCATGCAACTGGCGAAAATCTCTTCGGCCCTGATGCGTCTCGACGAGGCTCGCGTACCTTATATCAGCGTCCTCACCGATCCCACCACCGGCGGCGTCACCGCCAGCCTCGCCATGCTGGGAGATCTGAACATCGCGGAACCCGGTGCGCTGATTGGTTTCGCCGGCCCACGCGTCATCGAGCAGACCATCCGGCAGAAGCTCCCCGAAGGCTTTCAACGCAGCGAATTTCTCCTCAAACACGGCATGCTGGATGCCGTCGTGCCCCGCCTGGAACTGAAGACCTACATTTCGAAAGCCCTCACATTTTTCAGTGGCCCGGTGCAGTAATGACCTACCCGGATTCTGTCCGGTTCCTCTATTCGCTGGGAAACGAAGTCAAAACCGCGAAATACGGGTTGGAGCGCATCACCACGCTGCTGGCCGCGCTAGGACATCCCGAGCGCCTGCCGCGTATCGTTCACGTTGCCGGGACCAACGGCAAAGGTTCCGTCTGCGCCATGATCGAAGCCGGCCTCCGCGCAGCTGGATTGCGCACCGGCCTGTTTACTTCGCCACACCTGGTCGAGCCGACGGAACGCATTCGCATCGCCGGTTGCCCGGTGAACTCGAGCCAGTTCGGCGCCGCTTTCGATCGCGTCCACCTATGTGCCGAGCAGCTACTGAACGATGGCGCCATCGACTTTCACCCCACCTACTTCGAGACCGTCACCGCTATGGCCTTCCTGCTGTTTCAAGACCAGAAAACCGATGCGATCGTGCTCGAAGTTGGTCTGGGCGGCCGGTTGGACGCGACCAATGTCGTCCGCCCCGAGATGTGCGTAATCACTCAGGTGGATTTCGATCACGAAGCGCTGCTCGGCAAGAGTCTCGAGGCCATCGCGGGCGAAAAGGCCGGGATTTTGAAGCCTGGCGTGCCAGCCGTTTTCGCGGCGCAACGGCAGGAAGCGCTGCAGACACTCGATCGCCGCGCCGTGGACTTGAGCCTGGAAGTCATCCACGCCCAAGAAAAATGGCACATCGATAATGTAGAGCTTTCCGCCCAGGGCAGCGCGTTCACCGTGCACGATGGTTCTGAAATGCGCATCCGTTGCCCTCTCGCTGGCGAACATCAGGTTGCGAACGCCGTGGTGGCCGTGGCCGCACTCCACCGCCTCGGCATCGAGACCTCGGCTATCGAGCGCGGCATCGCTGCGACCCGCTGGCCGGGCCGCTTGCATCGCGTTTCCGTTTCGCCCGAGATCATCCTGGACGGCGCGCACAATCCTGCCGGCGCACGTGCCCTCGCCGCGCACATCCAGCGTTTCTACTCCGAGCGCCGAGTCGTCCTCGTGTATGGCGCCATGCGTGATAAAGCCGTCGAGGAGATTACCGGCATTCTGTTCCCCCACGCCGATGAAGTCATCGCTACCGCGCCAAGGCAATCTCGCGCGGTCGATCCCGAGACCATTCGCGCGCTCGCTGCCCACGCCAATCTGCGAACCGCACTGGATCTTCGAGCGGCTCTCGAGCTGGCACGCAGCGGCGATTCCCATCGCGCCATCTTCGTCACCGGTTCCCTTTTCCTGGTGGGCGAGGCCATGACCCTGCTGAATGGATAGAATACTCTCACCGGCAATGTCGCTTGGCCACCTGCGGTCGCTCCTGTTCACGGACCCCCTGATCATACTGGTCACGATCGCTTTCGGCACGGTCTCCTTCATCGTCAGCTTCTTTGATTCCACGGGCCGCCTGCCCAACAAGCTCGCCAGGCCGTGGGGCCGCTGGCTGCTGCGCGTGGCCCGTGTGCGCCTTACGGTTGAGGGCGTGGAGAAAATCGATCCGCAACAAAGTTACGTCTTCGTCGCCAATCACCGCAGCTACATGGATATTCCTGCCATCCTCGCCTCCATTCCGGTCGAATTCCGCTTCTATGCGAAAAAAGGCCTGTTCCTGGTTCCCTTCCTCGGGACGCACCTCAAGCGAGCCGGCCACCTTCCCGTGGTTCGCGGTGATGCACGGGCGTCGGTGAAGAGCATGACGCTCGGTGCGCAACTGATTCAGCAACGCAAGATTTCGATGCTGCTGTTTCCGGAGGGCGGCCGCTCGCGCGCCGGGATGCGCGAATTCAAAGAAGGCGCCGCGTATATCGCCATCAAGGCCGGCGTTCCCATTGTGCCGCTCGGCCTTACGGGCACTCGATACGTGCTGCCCATGGGCTCCAACTATGTGCGTGGCGGTCCGGTCACTCTGAAGATAGGCGACCCTATTCCGACCGCCGGCTTAAAACTCCAGGACCGCGGGCAACTGACCGAAACCCTCTCGCGACAGGTTGCCGAACTGTCGGGAGAGGCGCTGGATACTGTGGAGAGCCCACGCCCGGCGTGAGCATCGGAAATCAAGTACGTTGGACCGTTCCAGGGCTCGGTGATCCTGGTAAGATGTCCCGGCGATTCTGTAGCTGCAAGGCCCGACGTGTCCGGCCCCGACATCGCAGGCATCGTAAGGGCGGCGCATGCCTCGCCTTCGTTCGCTACGGTTTCGAAATCGCCGGCACCTTACTAGTCGACACATCCGTTTGGACTGAGCTGATCAAGTTCCCAAACGTCCTTGATATCGAGGGCTCGAGGCACTGTTCCGCTTGACCGTCACAGAATGGACCGAATGACGCCGCCATCCGCGCGCAACGCCGCTCCGTTGGTTGCCGAGGAAAGCGGGCTGGCCACGAACGCAACCATTGCTGCCACTTCGTCGACCGTGGCGAACCGCTGCAACAACGAGCTGGGCCGGACGTTTTGAAAGAATTCCTTTTCAATTGCCGCCACGCTGACGCCGCGAGCCCGCGCCAGATCGCTCAGAAATTTCTCAACGCCCTCAGATCGCGTTGGGCCGGCGAGCACAGAGTTTATCGTCACACCCGTTCCCGCCGTCGTCTCCGCTAAGCCCCGCGCCAGTGCCACTTGCATTGTCTTAGTAATGCCATAGTGGATCATTTCGGGCGGTATGTTTACTGCCGACTCGCTCGAAATGAAAATCACCCGGCCCCAGCCGGCAGCCTTCATCTTGGGCAGCCATCCGCGACTAAGGCGCACTCCGCTCATGAAGTTAGTTTCGATAATGGCTTTCCAGTCCGCGTCAGTTATCTCTTCGAACGGCTTCGGCTCGAACGCGCCAAGATTGTTGATCAGGATGTCCACGCGATCGAAACGGCGCAACGCGGCATCGGCCACGCTTGGTTCCGAAAGGTCGCCAGCGAACGGTAAAATCCGTGACGAAGGATAAGACTTCTGAATCTCGTCCACCGCCTGCGAAACTCTGGCTTCCGTGCGTCCGTTCACAACAACTTGTGCGCCTTCGGCCGCCAACGCCTTCGCGATCGTCAGACCGATTCCCGCCGTTGAGCCGCTCACGAATGCTAATTTGTCTCTGAGCTGTAAATCCATATTTTCTAGATGCGATATCCAGCCCGGCCGGTTCGCCGCTCCGTGCTAGAATTCGTCAGCCGGCCCGAATGCCTGAGCTTCCCGACGTCACCGTCTACATCGAAGCCCTCGAATCACGCATCCTCGGCCAGACCCTCGAGCGCGTGCGTTTGGCGAGCCCGTTCCTGGTGCGCACGGTCGACCCGCCCCTCATTTCGGCCCACGGTAAGAAAGTCCGCGCGCTGCGCCGCGTCGGCAAACGCATCGCCGTCGGCCTGGAGGATGACCTCTGGCTGGTCCTGCATCTGATGATCGCAGGCCGCTTGCATTGGCGTGAGCACGGCGCGAAACTCGCGCGCAAAAATGCTCCCGCCGCTTTCGACTTCACTAACGGAACCCTCGTGCTCACCGAGGCCGGCTCGCAGAAGCGCGCCTCTTTGCATCTTGTTCGCGGTGTCGAGGGCCTGCGCGCGCTCGACGCTGGAGGCATCGAGGTCCTCGGGTGCGGCGTCGACGCTTTCTCCTCGGCCCTCACCTCCGCCAACCACACTCTGAAGCGCGCTCTCACGGACCCTCGTCTGTTCAGCGGCATTGGCAATGCCTACTCGGACGAGATTCTGCATCGCGCCCAGCTGTCTCCGATCGCACTCACCCAGAAGCTCGAACTGGAGCAGATCCAGCACCTCTACGATGCCACGCAAGCCGTCCTCACGGAATGGGTGGAGCGCCTGCGCTCCGATGCTCACGGTGAATTTCCGGAGAAGGTCACCGCTTTTCGCGACGGCATGGCCGTGCACGGCCGCTACGGCCAGCCGTGCCCAGTCTGCGGCGCAAAAGTGCAGCGCATCCGCTACGCGTCCAACGAAACCAACTATTGCGCCCGGTGCCAGACCGGCGGGAAGCTTCTTGCCGACCGCGGCTTGTCCCGCCTTCTGCGCGAAGATTGGCCGCGTACGCTCGAAGAACTCGAAGCCCTGCCCCGCCGGGTATCTCCGTTGTAGGACTTGCTGAGCCGCCGCAATCCGCCGTGGTAGCATCTTTCCGATGGCCGACCGCACCGTCTTCCGCGTCCTCGAAGAAGCCGCCGAAGTGTTTGGATATGCACCCGCCCTGCACCAGCCGTACATGGAAGACGGTAAGCGGAAGCTGCGGACCCTGAGCTGGGTCGAGTACAAGACCGCGGCCGAAGAGATCGCCGCCGGTCTGCGCACGCTCGGCATCCGCAAGGGCGATATCGTAGCGCTTGACTCCGAAACTCGCCTGGAGTTCTATCTTGCCGACCTCGGCATCATGGCCAATGGTTCTGTCGCCGCTGCCATGTACCCCAATTTACCGGTCAAAGAGCTGGTCCGGACCGTGCAGGCCTGCGACGCCAAGGCCTTGTTCGCCGAAGACCCCAAAACACTCGAACAATTCAAGGATGCGCCCATCCAGAAGCGTTTTCTGCTCACAGGCGAGGCCGCCGGCGCCATCACGCTCTACCAGTTGCGCGAATTCGGCCGCGCCGCCATCGCACGCGACCCTACTCTGCTAAGTACTCTGCGCGCCGAGGTGCAGCCTTCCGACGACGCCGTCCTCTATCTGACCTCCGGTGCGACCGGCGAACCCAAGATGGTTATGGTCTCCCATCGCGCACTGGTGTCCAACATCGATATGGGGCCGGTTGCATTGGGTCTGACTCCCAAGGACCGCACCGTCGCCTTCCTTCCCTCCGCCCACATCGCACAGCGCGTTGTCGTTGAGCTGGTCCCCATCCGCCTCGGTATGCCGGTGACGTTTACCGAAAGTCTGATGAAGCTCCCGCAAGAAATCAAAACCGTGCGGCCCACTATCTTTCTCGCGCCGCCGCGCTTGTGGGAACGAGTCTATGCCACCATCTGCACCGAACTGAAGAAAAAGCCTGCGGCCATCCAGAAGCTGTTCTATACCGGCCTCGCACTGGGTCTCGCCGCGGCCCGCCATCGGCGCAAAGGCGAGCGCGTTCCGGTGCGAATTCGCGCTCCGCTCGCGGTGGTTGACCGCATCGTCTTCGCTCAAGTGCGTGGGCGCTTCGGCGGAAAGATGGCGATCCCCGCATCCGGCGCGGCCCCGTTGGGCACCGATCTGGCCGAGTTTTATGAAGCCGTCGGCATGCCGCTCGTCGAGGGCTACGGTCTGACCGAAGGCGGCGTCGTGTCCTTGAACCCGCTTGACGATCCGAAGCCCGGCAGTATCGGGAAGGCCCTTCCCGGAGTCGAGGTCCGTATCGCCGACGACGGCGAGCTGTTAGTCCGAAGCCCCTGCCTGTTCTCGCGTTACTACAAAGACCCCGCCGGCACCGCCGAAGTGCTCCGCGACGGCTGGTTGCATACCGGTGACATCGCGTCCATGGATGACGACGGCTATCTCTTCATCACCGGCCGTAAGAAAGAGATGATCGTGACCTCCAGCGGCAAGAAAATCTACCCCTCGCGCGTCGAGAGTCTGTTCAAGTTCGAACCGCTCATCAGCCAGGTGATCCTCATCGGCGACCGCTTACCTTACCTCACGGCGCTGTTCACCATCAACACCGGAATCGCCGAGTTGCTCGATGGCATGAAGGAATACCGGGGGCGCCCAGCCGCGATTACCGACGCGCCTCCCGTGCGCGCCGAACTGACTCGCATCGTCCAACGTGTCAACAAGCAGCTCGCGCCATTCGAACAGGTTCGCAAGTTTCGCGTCATCAGCCGTGAATTCTCCATCGAAGAAGGGGAACTCACCGCGACAATGAAGGTCCGCCGCATGCGCGTGCTGGAAAACTTCCGGGATCACATCGAAGAGTTATACGCGGGAAAGGAAGAATCGCACTAAGGGGCAGGAATACAAATAGAATAGCTGTAGCATGCTCCTGAGCTCGATCACGCTGAAGAATCTGCTCTCGTTCAAGAACGCAACTCTTGAACTGCGGCCACTCAACGTACTGATCGGGCCCAATGGATCAGGGAAATCGAACTTTATTGATGCCATCGGTTTACTGCAGGCCGCTCCGGTGGATTTCAATCGTGCCATCACGCAAGGCGGGGGAGTTCGCGAATGGATCTGGCGCGGCTCAGACGAGATAGCTTCCTCGGCAAGCATTCAGACCGCAGTGATGCAAGGGGCAACGCCGTACCTGTATCAGATTGAGTTTCGGGAACACCCGCAAGGACTCTGGATCCAGTCAGAGCGCTTTCAGAATGCTGCACCCGCGCCTGGCCAAGTCGGTCCGACCTACTTCGCGAGAAATGCGGAAGAAGTTTTCTTTCCGCAATCAGCCGGAAAAGGCCAGCTATCGGTTCAGGAATCTGTGCTTAGAAGCTACCGCAATCCCGCTGATCCGACGCCGATTACACGTCTGGGACGTGAGTTTGAGCGCATCCGAATCTATCACGAATTTCAGACCGGCCCTCGATCACAGGCTCGCTGGGGCATTGCTCCCGGAGCCGTTAAAGACCTATTGGAAGATGGTGGTGCAAACCTGGCGGCCGTATTACATGAAATGCAATTCAACGGCAGTCTCGATCTTGTCGCAGAGCGCATGCACGAACTCTGTGAGCGCTATCGTGCAGTGCGTGTTCGCGAAGAGGGAGGGGTCTTTCGAGCGTTTATTGTCGAACAGGGGATCCGTGAACCCGTTCCCGCGATTCGCCTATCGGATGGAACGCTAAAATTTCTTTGTATACTGACCATCCTCCTCAACGACAAAGCCCCGCCACTTGTTTGTATCGAAGAGCCGGAGCTGGGCCTTCATCCGGAAGCACTACGACTAGTCGCGCGGGCAATAGCCGAAGCGTCGCAAAGAACGCAGCTAGTGATCACAACCCACTCCGATGCTCTCGTGGACGAACTCTCCGACCAGCCCGAAGCGGTGGTCGTATGCGAATACGACGCCGGCTCGGGAACGCGTTTTGAACGCCTCAGCAAAGAACGGCTGGAAGGCTGGCTGGATCGTTACTCCTTGGGTGAAATCTGGCGTAAGGGCGAAATTGGAGGCAATCGCTGGTGAGCCAGATCCGAATCTATTTCGAAGGAAATCCGGGGCTCAAACGGCCGCTGCAGGTTTTTCTGGAAAAGGCAGATCCGCGTCTGAAGAACAGGATCAAACCGATTCCTGGTCGAGGCCGCGACGATGCCATCTACGACTTCTTGTTGAGCGTACATCGAGATCCAAGCTTAAGGCATGTACTGCTTATCGACAGTGAAGGCCCAGACGACGGACATCTGTTCGACAAGCTAACTCGGGAGGGAAGCTGGCGGCCTCGTAAAGTGGTTCCGACTGAGCGCCAAGTGGGCTGGATGGTGCAGATAATGGAAGCTTGGTTCCTGGCCGACCAAGAGGCTCTGCACGCCTACTACGGCTCGGATCTTCAGGCGAACGCGCTGCCCCGTAACCCACGCGTTGAAGCGATACCAAAGGCGGACGTCCTGAGCGGTCTGAAAGCTGCCTCGCTCCGATCGACAAAGGGTGGCTATCACAAAGGTGCACATGCCGCGAGAATCTTAGAAAACCTCGACCCCGGTCGAGTTCGGCGTGTCGCCGATCATTTTGACCAGCTACTGGTGGTGCTTATCCACATCACGGAAGAGTAAGTTCTTACCCCTTCGCCTTCTGAATCTCCTCCACCAGCGCCGGCACTACCTGGAACAAATCTCCCACGATCCCGTAATCCGCGACTTCGAAAATCGGGGCCTCTGCGTCTTTGTTGATCGCTACAATTGTCTTCGACCCCTTCATCCCGACCAGGTGCTGGATCGCGCCCGAAATCCCCACCGCCAGGTACAGCTTCGGCGAAACCGTCTGCCCTGAGCTGCCCACCTGCCGCTCCATCGGCAGCCAGCCGTTGTCACAAATCGGCCGCGAGGCCGCCAGCTCCGCGCCCAGCACCTCCGCCAGCTGCTGCACAATCGGTATGTTTTCCGCCTCTTTTATCCCGCGCCCCACCGAGACGATGATCTCCGCCGCCGTCAGATCCACCGCCCGCTGCGACTCCCGAAACAGCTCGAGCGGCTTGGTGCGAATCGCCGCGGCCGTCAGCTCCGGCACAAATCTTTCCACCGTCGCCGAACCCGCGGCGACTTTGTCCGCGCGATACGCGCCCGCCTGCACTGAAGCGAAAAATGGCGGATCGCCTGCAAACCGCACGTCCACGTTCATCTTGCCCTGAAAGAGCTGCCGCACCAGCACAGGCGCGCCGCCATTCACGCGATGCGCCACTACATCACTCACCAGCACGCGTCCCAGCGCCGTGGCCAGCTTGGGCGCGAAGTCGCGCACCTGATACGTATGCGGAAACAGCAGCACGTGCGGTTGTGCCGCCGCAATGAGCTGCCCGAGCGCCGTCGTGTACCCATCCGGCGTGTAGTTCGCCAGCAGCTCATGTTCCACCGCATATACGCGCTCAAGCTGCTTCGAGGAAAGCTCCGCCGCCAGCGCCGTAACCTCGTCACCGGCCACCGCCGCGCAAACCGGCTGCCCCAACTCCGCGCCCAATTGCTGCGCCGCCGCCAATGTCTCCCACGACATCCGATGCCACGCCCCCGCCCGCTGTTCCAGAATCGCCAGAATACTCATAGCACGCGCGCCTCGAATTTCAGTTTCTCCACCAGCTTCGCCGCCGCCTCTTTCGGCGAGCCTTCAAGCATCTGCGTGTGCTTGCTCTTCTCGGGCAGATAAACTCGCTCGAAGCGGATGGCCGGAGCCGGCGTAACGCCCAATTCCACCGCCGTCAGTCGCTTTACTTCCTTTGTCTTGGCCTTCTTGATCCCCATCAGCGTTGCGTAGCGCAGTTTGTTGATGCCGGATTGGATCGTCAACAGCGCCGGCAGCGGCATCTCTACGTGCTGAAACCAGCCATCCTCCAGTTCGCGCTTCACGCGGATTCCGCCATCCTGCTTCTCCACCTGCATGATGATGGTGGCGTGCGGCAGCCCCAGTAATTGCGCCAGAATCACGCCCGTCTGCCCGTACCCCAGATCATCGGATTGCAGGCCCGTCAGAACCAGGTCCGGCTTCTCCGCATTGAGCGCCGCCGCCATCAGCCGCGCTAGCGCCAGCGGATCATAAGCGCCCAGATTTGCTTCCTCGATATGCAGCGCCCGGTCCGCGCCCTTCGCCAGAGCCTCGCGAATGGTCTGCGCCGCGCCTGCCGGCCCAGCACACAGCGCCACTACTTCGCCGCCGTGCTTTTCCTTCAACTGCAGGCCCTCTTCGAGCGCGTACGCGTCCGGCTCATTGATTTCGTAGGTGAGGTCCGAATCCTGAATCCACGTGCCCGCCGCATTCACACGCAGCACAGAATCGCGCGAGGGCACCTGCTTGATACAAACCACGATCTTCATCGGGATCTACTCCGAGTAGCGTTTGAAAATGAGTGCGCCGTTGGTGCCGCCAAATCCGAAGGAATTCGAGAGCGCATACTCGATCGGCAGCGGTCGCGCATGGTTGGGAACATAATCCAGATCGCACTCCGGATCGGGCACCTCGTGGTTCGTCGTCGGCGGCGCGATCTGATCGCGAATGGCCAGCACCGTCAGCCCGGCTTCCAAGCCACCCGCACCGCCCAGCAAATGCCCAGTCATCGATTTGGTTGAGCTCACGGCTATCTGGTAGGCACGGTCACCGAAGCATCGCTTGATGGCGATGGTCTCGATGCGGTCGCCCATGGCCGTGGATGTCCCGTGCGCGTTGATGTAGTCGATCTGCACCGGTTCCAGGCCCGCATCCCGCAGAGCGTTGCGCATCACACGGTAAGCTCCATCGCCATTTTCCGACGGCGCTGTTACGTGGAACGCATCCGCGCTCATGCCGTAACCCACCATCTCCGCCAGTATCCGCGCGCCACGCCGCTTGGCCGAATCCAGCTCTTCCAGCACCAGGATTCCCGCGCCTTCCCCCACCACGAAACCATCCCGATCATGGTCCCACGGCCGCGAAGCGTGTTCCGGGTCGTCATTGCGGGTGGAGAGAGCCCGCATGGCCGCGAACCCGCCCACCCCCATAGGCGTAATGCAGGCTTCCGTGCCCCCGCAGATCATAGCGTCCGCGTCCCCGCGCTGGATGATCTTGAACGAATCGCCAATCGAGTGCGCGCTGGTGGTGCACGCCGTGGCCGTCGCCGAGTTCGGTCCCTTCGCCCCGGTGCGGATGGAAACAAATCCCGAAGCCAGGTTCACGATCGTCGCCGGAATGAAGAACGGCGATATGCGCCGCGGCCCATGTTCCAGCAGCGTTTTGTGCTCGCGTTCAATTACTTCGAATCCGCCGATGCCGCTGCCGATGTAGACGCCCACCTGCTCTTCGTTCTCCGCTTCTACCTTAAGTCCTGAGCTGGAGATCGCGCATTCCGACGCAGCAATGGCGAACTGAATGAACCGCCCCATTTTCTTGACTTCTTTTTTTTCGATGTATTGGTAGGGATCGAAGCCCTTCACCTCACCCGCGATCCGGCACGCGAAATCCGTAGGATCGAATGCCGTAATCCGGCCGATGCCGTTCTTCCCCTGGAGCACCGCCTGCCACGTGGCCTCCGTGCCAATCCCTAGCGGAGACACCAAACCCACACCTGTTACTACCACTCTGCGCGACAAAACATGCTCCTGGTAAACTGCGGGGCTACTTCTTGGAAGTTCGTGCCTCGATGTAATCGATGGCTTCCTTCACGGTGGTGATCTTTTCGGCGTCCTCGTCGGGGATCTCGATCTCAAACGCCTCTTCAAAGGCCATGACCAGCTCTACTATGTCGAGCGAGTCGGCGCCCAGATCTTCCACAAAAGAAGCCGAATTGTCCACCTGGCTCTCATCCACGCCTAGCTGCTCCACAATGATCTGCTTGACCTTCTGCTCAACGGCCATGATTCCTCCTGGATGTGTGCGAACCCTTGATTCTAGCGATGCTTGGCGGTTCCCGCAAGTCGCGGAAAAAGCGGGCCCGTCTCCCATCAGGACACCCCAATCCCAAACCCGGACAGGCGGTCGCCGAGCCCTCCGCCAACTCGCTCCGAATCAACCGGACCTATGCCATCCAATTGGTCGTTGAATTGCCCTCTCCAGCTTGATGCTCTGGCAACACATCCGTCAGGCCTTCCGCCAACTTCGCAAGAGCCCAGGCTTCACCCTGGCCGCCGTTCTCTCTCTGGCCCTTGGAATCGGCGCCAATACCGCCATCTTCACCCTCCTCGATCAGGTGCTCCTACGCCCCTTGCCTGTCCCGCATCCCGAGCAGCTTGTGCGTCTGAATTGGGAGGGCCCGCATTACGCTATGAACATGCGCGGCAACTCGCTCTCCCATCCCGCCTACCGCGACTTTCGCGACCGCAACCAGGTGTTCAGCGGCGTCATCTGCCGCTTCCGCGTGCCGCTCAGCGTCGCCTATCCCGGGCGAACCGAACTGCTCGACGGCGAACTAGTCTCTGGAAATTACTTCGATGTTCTCCGCGTCAGTGCAGCTATCGGACGCGTCTTCAACCCGCAAGACGATCGCGTTCCCGGCGGCCATCCCCTCGCCGTCCTCAGCTACGCCTACTGGAGCAGCCGCTTTCATCGCGACCCCAACGTCGTCGGCCGCACCATCACCATCGACGGCCTGCCACTCACCATCATCGGCGTCGCGCATAGTAGCTTTAATGGCGTCGAACTGGGCTATTCGCCCCGCATCTGGATTCCCGTCGCCATGAAGGGGCAAATGACGCAGGGAATTTTCGCCGACTACTTCAACCTGGAGAACCGCCGCGCCTTTTGGCTCCAAGTATTCGCTCGCCTTCGGCCCGGTGTTACCCAAGAACAGGCGCAAGCCTCATTGCAGCCCCTGTTTCATTCCATTCTCCAAGCTGAATTACAGAGCAAAGGATTTGAGAACTCTACCGCCAAAGACAGAAGTGAATTCCTCAAGTCATCTATCCAGGTTCTACCCGCATCGCAGGGAAGCACCTCACTGCGCGAGGAGTACGAAACCCCGCTCCGCATCCTGATGGGCATCGTAACTCTGGTTCTGATCATCGCCTGCGCCAACGTGGCCAATCTCCTTCTCGAGCGCGCCGTCGGACGCCGCCGGGAAATCGCCGTCCGTCTGGCTCTCGGCGCCAGACTCAGTCACATCGTCCGCCAGTCGATCACCGAAAGCGTCTTGCTCGCCGTACTGGGAGGCGCCGCCGGCCTTTTACTCGCCGTCTGGACCGACGCGGCCCTTGTCTCTTTCCTGTCTACCGGCGATACGCCCTTGGGCCTAGCCACCAGCCCCGACCTCCGCATTCTCACCTTCACTCTGGCCGTGTGTCTGGCTACAGGCCTGCTGTTCGGACTAGCCCCCGTGTTCGCCGCGCGACGCGTCGACGTCGCTTCGTCTCTCAAAGATTCCGCCCGCAGCATCGCCGCCGCGCATGGATGGTTCCGCCGCGTGCTGGTTGTGGCGCAGGTGGCGCTCTCGGCGGTGTTGTTGATCGGCGCGGGCCAATTCCTCCGAACGCTGGTGAACCTGCGCACGCTCGATCTCGGACTCGACACCAAAAACGTCGTCGCCTTCAGTGTCAACCCCAGTCTGAATGGCTATGGCAAGGAGAAAAGCCGCCAACTCTATCGCGCCTTGCTTGACGGCGTGCGTGAAGCCCCAGGCGTCAAATCGTCCGCCGCATCTGCCATTACATTGCTAGGCGACGACTGGTGGGATAACGACGTCACCGTAGACAGCGGGACCAAGTCCCGTGCCGCTCTCTCTCCCAACTTCAATCTGGTTTCTCAAGGCTATTTCTCGACCCTCGGTATCCCGTTGCTCGCCGGGCGCGATTTCTCCCCCGCCGACGCAGCGAGCAAGCAGCCAGTCGCCTTCGTCAATCAGCTTTTCGTCAAGCAGTATTTTGCCGGCCTCAATCCCATCGGTCACCGCATCGGCATGGGTAGCGATCCCGGAACCAAAACCGACATCGAGATCATCGGCGTCATGAAGGATGCCAAGTACAACAACCTTCGCACCCCGGTTCGCCCGCAGGTTTTTCTGGATGACGACCAGAACGACGATATCCAGCAACTCAATTTTTACGTGAAAACCGCCGGCGACCCCCACGGCATGTACGCTGTCCTCCGGCGCGCCGTCCAGCAGGTTGACCCCAATATTCCAGTCTTCGATCTGCGGACACTCGCCGAGCAGGCTGACATGTCCATCGTCCGCGAGCGCCTGATTGCCAGCCTCGCCGCAGCTTTTGCGCTACTCGCCACGGTGCTGGCCGCCGTCGGCGTCTACGCGCTCATCGCCTATAGCGTCACCCGCCGCACGCGCGAAATCGGCATTCGCATCGCGCTCGGCGCGCCCAATCAAACCGTGCTCTGGACCATCATGCGCGAAGTCTTCGCGCTGGTACTGGCCGGCGCCGGCATCGCGGTGCTCGCCGCCTGGGCCCTTGCCCGTTTCGTCGAATCCCAACTCTATGGGGTGGAGCCCCACGACGCCCTGAGCATCGCCGCCGCCATTCTCCTACTCGCCGCCGTCGCCGCCATGGCGGGCTATCTCCCTGCCCGCCGCGCCCTTCGGATCAACCCCATCGCCGCCCTCCGCTCAGAATAAGCCATCCTATTTCGGGGTTTCATAACCCAGGGCGCACAAAAACGCAATTCGAGGACTGGCTTCGAAACTCCGACGAACACAACCATGGAGACGGCAGCCTGCCCGAGTCGGAATTTCGTTGCTTGCACCCGAATTGCCCTCACCGACTCCCCGAAACCGCCGATATCGCTCCCACTTTCCCAACCTCCAGCACGATGTCGCCGTGCTCGTCCACATCAAACGCCGGCGCATACCGCGCGCCCCATACGATCTCGTCGTAGCGATACGAATAGCGCGCGTGTACCGTCTGGCTGAATGTGTCGTCGAATCCTTTGATCAGAATCAGAATCTCTGCCTCGAGCCGTTCCAAATCCGCAGCCGTCTTTCCGTGAAGGGGGCTATGCTCGTCGATGGGGTGGACAATCGTCCATGTCAACGGGAAGAAGTAGACGCCGGGCCGCTCGAGCTTCAAAACCTTGTAGTCGCGCTTTAGATTCCCAGGCGAGCCCTCCACCACCATCAGCATCACTTTGGCTTCCAGTTCCATCAGATTGTTGACGCGCAGGTTCACAATTCGGAATTGCAGGCTGGCGCCGTCCTGGTAAGGAGCGATCACCATCTTGCTGCTGAATCCAATCCGGGCCGACGGTCTGGACACACGTCCATAAAGCAGCCCCGTGGCCAGCGCGAAGCCCATCAGCCCGACCATTGCCTCAAACGCTGCAACCACATTTGCCGCTGTTCCCTTCGGCGAAATACTGCCGTACCCCACGGTGGTGAGCGTATGCGCGCTGAAGAAGAACGAATTCAGAAAATGCGCGAAGTTAGTCGGGGCATCCGCACCCTGAAGCTGGTCGGGACCGAGCGCGTAGTATACCAGCGCGAAGAGAGTGTTCACCGCGCAATAGCCCACGAGCACGCAGGCAAAGAAACCAGTCCAGTGCATGTTGATCAGGTAAAGGTACCCGTTTGTGTCGCGCCACGTGGTCCCGCGGCGATGCACATTGAAGCTTCCATCTTTATTAATCGCGCGCCGTAGAGGCACGGTGAACTTTTGCGTCAGGCCCGGATCAAAGGTCGGCTTTTCCATAGGATTGTTCACTCGATCATAGATCACGGGAGTATCTGATACGGAATGGGCGTGCCGATCCCGAGCATGGGGGTCGCTCGGGACGCCTTGTATCTGTTGCTGTAATTGTCGGGCCGGACGTGTCCGGCCCTACGTCGCTGCTAGCGTAGGGGCGAGGCACGCCTCGCCTTCGTTCGCGTACGATCTCAGGAAGGGCCCGCTGAAGTCTTCAGACTTCGAGACTGCGCAGATATGGCACGCTGGCCTTCATCAAAGGCAGGTCCATCTCCACGAAGTAATTCTTGATGCCGCCCGTTTTCGCCGCCGTAAAGATCTTCTTCCAATCCAGGCTGTCCTGGCCCACCGCCGCTTGCTTCTTCATGTCGGCGGACATTCCTTGCACGTGCATCGAAATGAAGCGCCCCGGGTACTTGTTGAAGTATTCGGCTGCATCGAGTCCGTGCTGGATTTCGGAGACCTGAAATTGGAACTTGACCAACTTCGGATCCAGAAACTCGAACAATATGTCATACACCCGCTTGCCATCTACCATGGAAACTTCGAAGTTCTCATCGTGAAGGCCCTGCGTGATCCCAGCCTTGGCGGCTTGTTCGCCAAACTTGTTGTATTCGTCCGCCGCGCGCTTGACATCGTCCATCTTGGCGTGGCGCGGCCCGTCGAGGCTCGCCACCAGCATCTGCGTGATGCCCACCCCTGTGGCCCAGTCGATTCTGCCCGCCTGATTGTCACGCAGCTCCTTCATCCCAAAGTGCGAGCTCACGCACTGCAGGCCCGCGTCATGGATGATCTTGCGCACCTCCGAACCCTTCAATTTCGTGAGACCGCCAAAGCCGTCGTCCACGTAGCCCACCGGTGAGCACATCTCGATTGCCTCGAATCCCGCATCCTTAAGCTGCTTGAGCGTGCCGGGAAAATCCTGCTTGATCATCTGTCTCACCGGCCAGGTCTGGCACCCAATCGGCAGACCCAGCGGATTGCCCTTCAGCCCCAGCGCTCCCGCGGACAGCAATCCCGCCGCCGCCGTGCCCTGGAAAAACTCTCGTCTCGACATGGAAGACATTTCAACGCTCCTATAGATCGGACCTGAAGCGGCATTGTCTCACAATTCGCGGGCGGCTGTGGTCCAACTCATTGCAGGAACTCGTTCAAGAACGCGTTGTCCTGCTCATCGTGGAGATCCGTTTCGTCGCCGAGCACATAGCGATATCGAAACGCGGGACCAGCGAATATTGGCCGTCCCATCCAGTTCGACGGATCCGTCCACAATACCTTCCGGTCTCCCATGGCTTTGACCAGATCCTCCAGGTCCCAGTGCAGCGCAAACCCGGGAATTACCGCATCGAATAAATCAGTGTTCATGGAATGCTCCAGCGCCGCCCGAAGACTGAATGGTGTCCGATCCAGCCAGACTCTGCCAATTCGCGAGTCAGTCGCAGCCGCCAGCAGAAGCCAGATCCCTTTCACTCCGCGGGCCGCGGCTCTAATCGCTGTCGGTTCAACGTCATCCCGCGCCGCAAGCAGATCCACTCCCCGCAGAAGGTCGTGTGCCCGCATCGCCGGCAGATTGCGCCCAATCTGGTTCGCCCGCGCATTCGTCAACCAGTTACCCACGTACGGCCGTTCCCCTTCGCCCGGCGCGTCGCGAGGCTCTAGTTCGAGAACCACTCGCCCCGTTTTGACCATTCTCTCCGCCAACGACCCAGTGGATGGTATCCAATAACTGCTCATCTTGTCCGCCACCAGCAGTACGGCAGCCTTCCGCCCGCTGGCTTGAGGAATGTAAAGCCTTCCGCCGATCTCGACCCCCGGTTCACTTTCAAACGCGACGCGTTCGCGCCGCCAATCCGTGCCGCTTGATTCATCGGATATCTTGGCCGCGGGCGGAGTCTCCTCCGGCGGGATCTTTAGCGCGCGCAGTTCCGCAAGCAGCTCGGCGAGTGTTCCCTGCCGCTTCTTGCTTCGAACTTCGTCCAGGATCAACTGATAAAGTTTCCGGCTGCCAGGTTCGTCCTCCACGTTGCCACTCTGGGTTACCCGAAGTTCGCTGTTCGTGTAAAGTTTCACCGGCCGTTCAGGAAAGTCCCCGTTCCCGTCCTTGAGCCAGCGGATCATCCATTTGTAGATCTCTTCCCGAGTTTCGAGTGGCGTGCCATGAGGTCCCGACCCCACAAAAAAGCGCAGTTTTTCCTCCGCGCCATAGAGTCCAAACCAGCGGCGAGCTTCCTCGTAGACGAGCTTCGCCCCGGCGGGCGTAAAATAGTCGCCTTCAGTCGCCAGGATCAGCCACGGTGTCGGCGCCGATAACTCGACATAATCCGCCATATCGAGCCCGCTGTTCAGAAGGTTGGGCGGGCTCATTTCCGAGTCAGGATCGGGACCGCCAAACAACAGCCGATACGAGTTGATGAAACAGGCGGGAGCGACTGCCTTGACTCTCGGGTCCAAAGCGCCAATGAATGTCGTGAGCGCACCACCGCCCGAGCATCCCGCCGCACCCAGACGTTCCGCGTCCACCTCTGGCCGGCTGGCCAGATAGTCGAGTGCTCGCTTGGCATCCCAAATAAAGTAGCGCGCCACGCTCTCGCCGATGAGCAGGCTTTGCGCTCCGGCCTGGATGTGCTCCGGTACCGACCACCCCGCCAGCGCCCGGTCCACCTGCCGATCGTACGTCTGTTCCCTTTCGCCCTGCCCCACGGGATCGAAAGCCAGCACCACGAAGCCTTTCAAAGCCAGATTGGCCGCGAGCCTCTGCCCTTCGGGCTTCCCCTCTTGGGTGTGCCCAGCTTGCAAAAGAACGCCCGGATAACGGCCAGCCTGATTGGGCCGGTAAAGATTCGCCGTGACATAGAAGCCAGGCAAACTTTCGAAAATCACTTTCTCAATGCTGTAGGACTCAGCCTGAATGCGTCCGGTAATCTTGGGATTCAACGGACCGTGGTAGTCCGGTAGCCCGCCAATAATCTCCAGGAGCTTTCCCCGGACCACCTGCTTGCGCCGCTCCGCCTCTGCGACAGTGTGAATCTCCGCGATGGCCTTTTCCCGTCGATCGAGCTGCTCCTGGGCGATCCGGTCCATCCACGCGAGAAGAGGATCGCGAGCAGGTCGCTGAGCAGACAGTTGAAAAGAAACGAGCACCAGCAAAGCCGTAACACGCATGTAAGAAGATTACACCCATGAAAGGTGTGCGTTGCGCGTGAAATGCCCCAATTGCGCGGCCTTCGACTATGCTGTAACTATATGATTTCACAGATATAACCTCCTGGCCCAAAGCATGCGGAGCGCTGCTTGATGGCCCTAAACCTCCGTATTCCAGCAGTTTGTGTATTCTGCCTGACGTCGCTGGCCTGGGCCACCCCAGATCCCGCTCGCTGGGTTCCTGCACGCTGGGATGGAGGCCCGCTGGAAGTTGCCCGCCGCAGCAAAGCTGATAATCGAGTGCGAGAGGTCCTCGCCAATTGGTATGAGCCCTCCACGCTGGACCTATTGGAGAACACCCCCATCAACTGCTTGCTGGTGACTTTTAGCATTGGCGCGCCGGCCGAGGCTGAAGCGGCACAGCACCAGGTCGTCAAAGAATACGCCCAGGCCGCCCGGAAGCGCGGCATCGCTGTGCTGGGTGTGATCTACGCTGGGGCCTCGGCATCTTCAGTTGCGGCGGCGGCTGTCGACGCGCAATTGGACGGGCTGGTGCTTGACGGCGAGTTTCCGGCAGACTTTCCAACAGACCTGGCACGGCAGTATCCGGGCCTCGTCGTTCCGATTGCTCGCGACGCGTCGTCTGTGCGCACGTCAAGTGCTCCTTTGCTGGCGGTTCAAGGTGTGCGGCCCAGCGCTCGGGACCTGGCGGACATGGGCATCCGCGCCGGCGCCTCCGCCGAGCCATGGATCGATTCCAACATTTGGCTGGTGCGGTCGTTTCGCTTCAGCCCGGAATGGCGCCCGATCTGGGTCAATCAGGACCCCAATCCTATTTCAGAAGGCGATTACATTCGTTGCGTAGCCGATGCAGCCGTGGCTGGTGGCCGATGGATGTTGGCACTCGACGACGATCTTCGCGTGAACCTTCTGCGCCGGAATGCGGATGCTTTGGGCGTCTGGCGCCGTATCGGAGCCTATCTCAAGTTCGCCGAGGATCACGCGGAATGGCGCCACTTCGCGCCGTTTGGCAACCTGGGCATCATCGTTGAAAACAACGCCGATCTCGATGAGTACCTGAATCTCATCGCGCGCCGGCAAGTGCCCTACCGGCTGATTCGGCGCAATGAATTGAGCGCAGCATCGTTAGCCAGCTTCCGAGCCGTGGTCGCCTTCACCGGACCAACAGAAGCGGAACGCACAATCCTAAGCGATTTTGCCGAAAAGGGCGGTGTGGTGGTGGCTGGTCCTTCGTGGGGAAATGCCCCCAAAGACGACCCCTATGCCGAGAGTCCTTTGGGTAAAGGCCGCGTGGTGGTTTATAAAGAGCCTGATCCGGAGGCGGTTGCCAAAGACTTGCAGGATTTGCTCGACCCCGCGGTCATCGGCCTGAACACATTCAATGTGCCCTCGGCCGTCACTTACGCAAGCACCACCGATGGCGGCAAGCGCGTCCTGATTCAGTTGCTCAACTATGCAGGCCGTCCGGTTGGGCGAATCACGCTGCGGTTCAACGGAATTTTCAAACAGGCGCGTCTCTATACCCCCGAAAACGCGCCAATAGATCTGGTTCCCGGGGAAACTCAGAAGGGCCGGACAGAGGTTCTGATCCCTAATCTCGCCGCCTGGGGAGCGGTGCTTTTGGAACAACGGAATTAGACATTCCTCAAAGGAGAAATTCAAATGGATGAAGCTCGCGGTAGTTTTTCACGCCGGGACTGGTTCGCACTCTCCTCCCTGGCGGCGGGGGCCCTGGCGATAAGAGGCGCAAAAGCGGACGTGGTGCAACCGCCCACGTCGCCGGTATCGGTGGCCAAAATCGTCACCTACGATACGGATCTCGTCGCCCAGTTTCAACTGATGTTCGATCAGATTGGCGGCATCGGTCATCTGGTTCGCGGCAAGACCGTTGCCATGAAGGTCAATTTGAGCGGTGCGTCGGGAACAGGCCGGCAAGTCGGCTTGAGCGCCGGGCAGACGTCTTGGGTACATCCGAACATCGTCGGCGCCCTCACTGCCACATTCGCCAAGCTGGGCGCCAAGCGCGTTCGCATACTGGAGAGCACGTTCCGCAAACGGTATGGCGCGCCGCTCGAAGACACCCTGCTGAATGACGGCTGGGACGTGAAAGCCATCCAGACCGCCGCGCCGATTGTCGAGTTCGAGGACACCAATGGTCCCGGACAAGCCAAGCAGTATTCACTGCTCAAGGTGAAGTCACGCCCCTACGTTTTTGACGCCTTCTGCTTCAACCATTCTTACGATGACTGCGACTTCTTCGTTAGCGTGGGCAAAATGAAGAACCACGAAGAACTGGGCATCACGCTTTCGATGAAGAACCTGTTCGGTATTACACCCGAGCTGCTCTATGGGCTGCGGCCGAAACCTGACGGCGCGGTGGTTTCATCGACTGGGAATTTCTCGCCGTGGACACGAGAACGCGTGTTCCACTACGGCCAGGTGCAGCCGCCGGAGGGCGTGCCACAAGAAATGGACCCCACATCGAGCCGGTACGAAGGCTGGCGAATGCCGCGTCTACTGACGGACCTCTGCGGCGCGCGCCCCATCGATCTCTCAATTCTGGATGGTATCGAGGCGATCATCGGTGGAGAAGGCACTGGGATGCCGGGCACAAAGCACGGCAAGCCTGGGATTCTAGTGGTCGGCCGCAACTGCGTGTGCACCGACGCGGTGGGTATGGCAACCATGGGCTACAATCCGCGCGCAGGCCGCCACGAAGCTCCGTTCCGCCTCTACAAGAACCCCAAGGACCACCCAGCGGATCAACTCATTCCGCCCGGAGAATATCACCAGTACGCCGACAACACCGTCATGATGGGCGAAGCCGCCGGGTTGGGAACCGCAGATCTGACCAAGATCGACGTCCGCGGCGTACCCATCAAAGAAGTGATGTGGGACTACGAAGCGCACTGGAAGGGCCAAGCGCCGGTTTAAAAGGCCGCCGTCCGCCTACAGCCACCGTTATTCCGCACGCAGCGCTTCGACTGGATCTACACCCATGGAGCGCCGAGCGGGGATGTAGCTTGCCACGATTGCGGCCGCGATCAGGCCGAGGGAGACTGCGGCGTAGGTCAGCGGATCGAGCGGGTTTACGCCGAACAGCAGCGATCCGAGCACGCGCGTCAGAGCGACTGCGCCGGCTAATCCGCAGGCCACGCCGATCAGGGCGAGCACAAATCCGTGGGCGATGAACATGCGCGTCAGCTCACCCTCGCGGGCGCCCAATGCCACGCGAATCCCGATCTCGCGCCGGCGCTGGGAAACTGAATAGGAGATTACGCCGTAAATTCCCACCAGTCCGATCAAGAGCGCCATCGCCCCCGCGATCGCGAGCATGACCAGCGTGAATGAGGTACGCGCCAGCGATTTGTCGTAAATCTCCTGAAGCGTGCGCACGTTGGCGAGCGGAAGACCTCGATTCAACGACCAGACGGCCTGCTGCACGTCCGCCAGCAAACCTTTCGATCCGGCGCGCGGGCTGCGCACGATATAGGAAACGGAGCGCCGCACCGAAACCGCATTGCCCTCGAAATTATTCATCAGCAGTGGATAATACGCGATCGCGGGTGCTTTCTCTTGCACGCCGTCCTCGCGCTCATCGCTAACCACTCCGATGACCTCGCGCCATGGGTCTTTCGGATTGGCCGTAATCTGTTGGCCGATGGCGCGCTTGGGTTCCTGCCATAGCTCGCGTGCGAGATTTTCGGAGAGCATGGCGACTGGATGCCGCTGGTACGTATCGGTCCAAGTAAATTCGCGGCCCGCGATCAGGCGGTTGCCCATGGTGGCGAGCAATCCGGGAGAGACGAATTTTAGCCGGCGCAACGGCGGTACGGATTGGTACGTTCTGTCGCGGGCATAGACCTGATCGTAGCCGCCAGTGTCGTCGCCTGGAATGACGGTGGTGATTCCGGCTGAAGTAATTCCAGGAATCGCGCCGATCTTTTCCAGGATGGCCTGCTCCAACCGCATCACAGCATCCGGATCTTTCACCTGCGCTTCCGGAATGGCGATGCGTAGCGTCAGTGCGCCCCGCGGATCGAATCCCGGATCGACACGCCGCAGCGCCTGAAAGGTCCGGATCATCAATCCGGAGCCAACCAGCAGCACCAGCGCGAGCGCAACCTGCACCACCACCAGAACGTTGCGCGCGCGATGCCGCTCCCGGCTCTGGCTCGACGTGCGCCCGCCGCCGCGCAGCGCGTTGGCGATTTGGGGACCGGCATACTTGACGACGGGAATCATGCCGAATAAAACTCCGGTTACCAGCGCAGTCGCGAGCGTAAACAGGATCACCTCGGGATTGATGGAAATTTCATTCAGCCGCGGCAGATTCGCCGGAGCCATCGCGATCAGCACTCGAATGGCGGCATAGGCGAGCGCCAAACCAAGTGCGCCGCCGAGCAGTGCAAGGGCGACGCTTTCCATCAGCAGCTCCCGTGCGATGTCGCGCCAATTTGCGCCCAGCGCGGCGCGAATCGCCAACTCCTGTTGCCGCCCTTCGGCGCGAACCAGGAGCAGATTCGCGACATTCGCGCAGGCGATCAGGAGAACGATTCCGATGGTGCCCATCAGCACCCACAGCGTTTTGCCGATATCGCCGACCAGGAGTTGTTTCAGGTATCGCAGCTTCGGAGCGAGCCGCACGTCTTCGAATACCTTCACAGTCAAGCCGGCCTGCGGCGGGAAACTGTGCAGCGCGATGGGAATCATGCGCGCGATGTCGGCGCTGGCTTGCGCAAGCGTTACGCCGGGCTTGAGACGCGCGATTCCCGGGTAATCGAACTGGCCCAGAAATGCCTCGTTGCGATCGAACTGCAACGGCGCCAGGAACGCCGCATCGCGATCGAGAAAGCGGAAATTCGCGGGCATCACGCCAATCACCTGGTGTGAAATGCCGTTGACCCGGATCTCGCGCCCAATCACGGAGCGGTCGCCCCCGAATCGCGCCTGCCACCAGCCATGCATCAGAACCATGGTTGGCGGGCTGCCCGGCGCGTCGTCTTTTTGCGAAAACCAACGTCCCAGCGCGGGCGGCACACCGAGGATCGGCAGGATTTCAGCCGTTACGTTGAGGCACCGCGCTTCTTCTGGCTCAGCGAGTCCCGTAACCGTGACGGAATCCCACCCGTACAACCCAAGGCTTTGGAACGATCGCGCCTGTTCGCGATACGTGAAATAAAGAAACGGCGCCGGATCGGCATCGGGGAAGTTCACACCGGGAGCAGTGTGATTCAAATCGATCAGCTCATCCGGGTGAAGATACGGCAGGGGCTGCAATAGAATGCCATGGATCACGCTGAAAATCGCGCTATTGGCCCCGATTCCGAGTGCCAGAGTGAGCGCCGCAACAACTGTAAACACCGGCGCGCGGGCGAGCCGCCGGACAACATACCAGAATCGCATTGCATCGTCTGACGCCGTGCGCAGAAAAACGTCCCGGCTTGAGCATAAAAAAGGGAGCATCCAGCGGATGCTCCCTTCGTACTTCTCTGAACTGCGAAGCTAGAAAATGAACTTCGCGCCGAGCTGCAAAATGCGGGGGTTGTGCGCGCCACTGGGATGCAAGAAGCTGTGGTCGAGGCAGCTGGCATCGCCCGCCGAATTGTCGGATCCGCCATAACAGCTGATGCCGGAGTGAATCCCGGACCACTGCGTATGGTTGAACACGTTGAACCCTTCGGCGCGGAACTCAAAAGCCCGGGATTCGGTGATCGCGAAACGCTTAAACAATCCCATATCGAAATTGGTGCGCGAAGGATTATTCAGGAAGTCGCGGCCCGCAGTGCCGAAGGTCAAGCCGGTAGGCGCAACGAAGGCGCCGGGGTTGTAGAGCAGCGGGCCGGTGATGCCGGCGGCATTGACGATAGGGGGAGCCGCATAGGGATTACCTGCTACTGCCGGATACGACCCGGTGCCAACGCCATTGCCGACGCCGGCATTGTCACCGAAAACACCGTTGGTCACGGTGAAGGGCGTGCCGGTCTGGAACGAGGTAATGCCGTTTAGCTGCCATCCGCCCAGGATCTTGTTCGTCAGTCCTGGCTTGCTGAAGAATGGCAGATCGTAGTTGTAGCTGATTTGCAGCAGCTGCCGCTGGTCGAAACTGGAGCTGGCGCGATTACCCGCGAAATTGTAGGAGTTGACGAAACCGCCGTCGTACCGGTCCGAGGAGTCGTCAAGGGAGTGGCTCCAGGTGTACGCGACGCTGGTCTGCAAGTGGCCCACTGTCCGCCGAACGGAGACCTGCATGGCGTTGTAGATCGAGTTGGCCATGTCCACAAGCTGGGTGATGTTGCCAAAACCCGGGTAGGGGCGGTAAGGGTTTGGACCAATGCCATTGCCGCAAGCGACGTTGAGGTTGATTAGGGATTGGCCGGTTACCGGAGTTCCGTTTACGGACAGGCTGTTGCAAATGGCCGAGGTAATCGGTTGCCCCGCAGTGAAGGGAGTCGACGAGGACGGGAGTATCTGGTTATAGTCGCTCTGGAGAGTGAGATGGGTTCCCTTGCTGCCCACGTAGGCAACGTCGGCGACGATGTTTTTCCAAAACTCGTGCTCGACACCGACGTTCCACTGCTGCACATACGGCCAGACCGCACTCGTCGGAATGTAGTTGACGTTGAGGGGGAACGCTAGCCCGCCTGCGCCGATGTTCTGGTAGCCAATAATGTTGTACTGTGTAGATCCCTGCACAAGCGGAGGGCTGCCCTCGAGCGACTCGGTATTGCCTTCGTTGCCGTTAGTGTGTTCGAAGAAAACTCCGTAACCGCCGCGGATGGCCCATTTGCCGTCTCCAAATGGATCATAGGCAAAGCCAACGCGCGGCGCTGGATTGAATATGTGGCCTTTCAAGCAGCCCGCGGGACGACCGTTGGCTCCGCACTGCACCTGGCCGTCAAACGGATTACCAACACCCGGGACCAGCGCGCCCGCCTGCCCGGTGATCGCACCGGAGACATCGATTTCCGGAGCGTTAGCCGCGTTATAAGCTCCGGGCTCCCAGTTATAGGCGCGCAGGTACTTCTCTCGATACGTGCCGAATCCGCTGACCCGCAGCCCCAGGTTCAGGGTGAGTTTGCGGGTGATATGCCAATCGTCCTGGAAGTAGGGTTCCACAATCTTATAGCGGTTGTAGTATTTGACCTTCGAGTTGGTCTGCGAATACGAGGCTATACGGCCGAGCATGAAATCGGCGAAGGCATTCCCCGTGCTGACGGCTGTATCGGTGGAGCTGAAGTTCAGGACGCCCTGGAGATACGGGCTGTTCTCCTCGTTCTTTTCGGCGAGCACTATGTAAGCACCGAAATACATATTGTGATTGCCCCAGATCTTGGTGACCTGATCGCGCAGCGTGTAGGTCGGGTTGGCATTGTTCCAGGGGAAATACCCGGAATCGGCGCTGAATCCGCCGCCATAGGAGGCGTTGCCGTTGATGGACAGTGCCGGCAGGAGTCCACCGAAACCATTGTTATAGAGGCTCCCCATGGGGAAGTTCGCGGGAGGCGGTGCGGCGGCGGGACCGATTGCACCCAGGAAGATGTGGTCCGCTGTATAGCTCCACTGGAACTCGTTCAGCAGGGTCGGTGACGCGTTGGTCGCCAAGTGAAACACCGTGGAAGTTCCCGGTCCCACAAACGTGGTGTTGACGGTCGGAAAACTGGTGCCATTGCCCCAGAGGGCGTTCGGCACAACCGTGCTCCATGAATCATGAATATAGTGCCCAAAGACGCGCCAATTGTCATTGAAGTTGTGATCGATGCGGACCAGCTCTTCGCGAAACTTTTCCAGCGTCGCCGGGGCGGCGTTGTAAAACGAATTGGCGCCGCTGCCCGCATTAGGCGCCGGAATCATGGCATTCATCATGATTTTCGCGGCTGGATCGATGGAAACCGTGTTGTTCGGGAAATAGGCGTGCGTCGCCGGATTCACGGGACAGTCCGGAAATGCCGTCGTGTTGACGGCCGAACCCGCGCCCGGGCAGATGTCGGAAAAGTTCCCGGTTTGCTCTTGCGCGGACGGCTCCTGGCTGTTGAAGGTTTGGCCGGGAACGAGGTTTCTGCGCCACTCTTCCGACCAGAAGAAGAACGTCTTGTCCGTCTTCGGTAAGATGTGCGGTATGAAGACTGGACCGCCTATGGTGTAGCCCCAATCGTTTTTCCTGTACTCGGGACGCGTCGTCTGAAAGAAGTTGCGCGCATTGAAATCGTCGTTGCGCAGGAATTCGTACACGTCACCGTGAAATTGCTTGCCTCCCGATTTGATGACACTTTCAATCGTTCCTGAGCTATTCCGGCCGTACTGCGCACCGTAATTCGACGTGAGCACTTTGACTTCGGCGATGGCATCGACGCTGGGATACACATTAATGGTGCCGTTGCTGCCATTGTCCATCATGTCGCCGCCATCAACTTCCCAGTTGTTGTACTCGGTTCGGCCGCCGTTAACGGAATATGCTTCGCTGCCGTATACTCCGACGCCGGGCTCATCTTGGCCAGTCTGATTGCTGACGCCGGGAACGAGGGTAATGAGCTGGGTGAAGTTGCGGTTGTTCAGCGGCATCTGGGTGATCTGCCTGCCAGTGACCGTGCCCGAAATCTCCGCGGACTGCGTCTCCACCTGCGCGATGCCTTCGCCTGCGACGGTCACTTCGGTCGTGATCTCACCGACGTCAAGATTGGCATCCGCGCGTTCCTTCGCGCCAACACGGAGAACGAGACCATTCACGACTTTTTTCTTAAAACCCTTCGCGCTGATCTCGATGTTGTAGGTGCCTTCGCCCAACCCGGCGACGAGATAATCTCCCGCGTTGTTCGTCGTTGTCTTGGAAGGAGTCCCCTGGGCAACATTGGTGACCGTTACTTCCGCGCCGGGAACGATGGCCCCAGTGTTGTCTCGAACCGTTCCCGTGATCTGGCCGGTGGTCTGCGCATACAGGCCGGTGGCGATCGCCAAAACCAACAATGTGAAACAAAGCTGTTTCATTCCTTGTGTCCTCGTTTTTTCTTCATGGTCCACCGCCTGGACAGTCCAGCACCCAACGGACGATCCATCACCCTTGTTGACGGCAGATTTCGAGCGCTGTGTGCGGAGCAAGTTCCATGCCAGGGCATGACTGTATGGAAACAAAAGGCTTATCCATCTTCGGTGGCCGTAGTAGATATCCGCTATTCCAGAATCCGGAGATATTAATCTCGATTCTTGTAAAGACAGATACAAATGTTACAAATTCAGCAGGTTACGACCCGTGCACCACACGGACATGGTTCACGCTAGACTTGACAAGTGCCCAGCCGAATTTTGTCATTTCTCCTGGTGCTAACAGCCGCCAGAGCGGCGGAGCAGGGCATCAAGGAATACATCGAGCAGGGTGAGCAGGCTTTGGCGCGCGGCGATCTGGCGGCCGCGGATGCATCTTTCCGGCACGTGCTCGCCATCAATCCAAACGAGGTAGGCGCGCACGTGAATTTGGGCGTGATTGCGATGCGGCGCAAGAAATGGCAAAGCGCGCTCAGCGAACTCACTGCTGCGGAAAAGCTGGCGCCTCAGGTGCCTGGGATTCGGCTGAACATCGGGCTGGTGCATTTTCGCCAGTACGATTTTCGGGGGGCGATTCGACCACTTGAGTCGGTGGTGCGGGATACGCCGGACTCGGTGCAAGCTCACCACTTGCTGGGGCTGTGCTACTTTTTTACCGACCGGCACGCCGATGCGGTGAAGGCTCTCGAGCCGATTTGGGGGCAGGAATCGGAAAAGCTCGACTATTTGTATGTGGTGGCGATTGCGGCGGAGAAGTCCGGCAACTCCGATCTACAGAAGCGCGCGCTGCAACACATGCTCGATGTGGGGAAAGACTCGGCTGAGCTCCACATGTTCGTGGGGAAAGGCTATTTGCAGGAGCAGGATGATGAGCGGGCGATTGCGGAACTGGAGCGCGCGGCCGCGATCGACCCCAAACTGCCGTTCGTGCATTATTTTCTGGGCGTGGCCTACCGGCGGCGGCACGATCTCGAACGCGCGAAAACGGAATTTCTGAAAGACGCAGTGATTGAGCCCGACGTCGCCTTCGACTACGATCAGCTGGGCGCGGTTTGTTCCGACTTGCAGGCCAACGCGGAAGCCACGCGGTACTTCCACGAGGCGCTGCGCCGCGACTCGCACATGGCCAGTTCGCAATTCGGATTGGCCAAGATCTATCGCGAGCAGGGGAAGTTTACGGAGGCTCTGGCGGCGCTGGACGCCGCGGGTAAGCTCGACACTGCCAGCGCCAGCGTTCACTACCTGAGGGGCCAGATCCTGGTGCGGCTGGGCCGGCGAGCCGAGGGACGGACGGAGTTCGAAACGGCTGCCCATATGCGGCAAGCCGAAACGGACAAGATCGAGCGCGAGGTCAGCGGCCAGAGTTTTCTCGATCCGCAGCTCACCGCAGATCCGAAGTAGTTACGCGATGATGCCCTTTCTCACGGCGTAAAGGATCAACTCCGGCACATTGTGCAGATTCAGCTTCTGCAGAATGTGAGTGCGGTGCGTCTCAATGGTATAGACACTGAGATTGAGGATCGCGGCGGCCTCTTTGTTGGTTTTACCCTCCGCGAGCAGTTGCAGGATTTCGCGTTCACGGGCGGTGAGCAGCTCATAAGTATCCTCGACGTGCTTCTGCTCGAGCTGGCGCATGTAATCTTCCACGAGAATGCGGCTGATGGCAGGGCTGAAGAACGATTTGCCATCAGTGATGGCGTGGATGGCGGCGATGAGGTCGCCCTCAGCCGAATCCTTCAGCAGATACGCCCGTGCTCCAGCCTTGAGGGCGCGGATCACATAGCTTTCATCCGAGTGCATGCTGAGAATCACGATGGCCGTCTCGGGACGGGCCGCGGTGATCTGGCGCGCGGCCTCGATGCCGTTCAGATTGGGCATGGCGATATCCATCACGACCACCTGGGGGGCGGCGGATTCGGCCAGGCGCACGGTTTCGCGGCCGTCGGACGCTTCTCCTACCACCACGAGGTTGGGCTGGCGCTCGAGCAACAGGCGCAGTCCGTTGCGCATTACCGTATGGTCATCTGCCAGTAGGACGCGAATGGGGTTCATGATGGGATTAGGCTCCTGGTACCGCGGTCTGCTCCACCTGGCCGGTGGGAAGCGGCAGTTCGACATCCAGAACCGTGCCGTGGCCCGGTTCGGATCGCACTTGGAATGTTCCTCCCAAATGCTCCACGCGCTCCTCCATGCCGACCAGGCCCAGGCCGCGAACGCGCTGGGCATCGAAGCCTCTGCCGTCGTCCTGAATCGAAAGCAGGATACGATCGGCGGCCTGGCACACGCGGATACGCACCGAACGCGCATGAGCGTGGCGGGCGCAGTTGTGCAACGCCTCCTGCACGACGCGATACACACAGGTATTGTGATCGTCCGGCAACGGGTCGAAGATCTCGCCCGCCTCCACGCTCACGGCCATCCCACTGAGTTTGGAAATCTCTCGTGCCTGGAACTCGAGCGCCGGCACCAGTCCGAAATCGTCCAGCATGGAAGGCCGGAGGAGCAGCGCCATATTGCGCGCCACCTGGACGCTCGATTCGGCCAGCTTTCGAATGGATTCCAGGTGCCGCTGCAAGGGTTCGAGATTCCGTGGTGCAACCGCCGCCAAATTGCCCAGCTCCATCAAAAGAGCACTCAGAGACTGTCCCACCTCATCGTGCAGTTCGCGGGAAATGGCGCGCCGCTCCTCTTCTTGCGCCTTCACCAGGCGCGCCGACAATTCCTTCAGCTCATTTTGCGCGCGCATCACCTGCAGGTATCGCGCCGCCGACTGCCGTTCCAGACGCAGAATGTGCCATGCCGCGACGGCGGCCAGCAGCAAGCCGATGCTCAGCGTGGCAGCCAGCATCACCAGCAGCCGGCGGCGGAACCGGCCAAAGGTCTCTTCCAGTCGTTCGTCGCCACCATTCAGCTCCTGCTCGTTGAGCGCGGCAATTTTGTCCGCGAGATCAAGCACCGCGGCGCGGCGCGGCAATAGCGCCTGCCGCACAAATGCATAGCCGCGCTCGTGCCTCTGTTGAGGCGACCACCGCAGCGCCGGCTCGAGCACGTCCCAATAGGCATCCAGCCCGGTTTCGAGCGCCCGTACTGGCTCGGCTTCGCTGGCGCTGAGAGACTTTCCGTACGCGTCCATCGCCGACGCCATTTCGCCGCGGAGCGCGCGCAATCTCTGCAGCTCGTCAGCCGCGCCGGCAGGCTCGGGATCGAGCAGGTAGTCCCGCACCACGGTCCCGGACAAGTAAAGCGACGAGCGGATATGGTCCAATGCGCGATTTCGTATCAGAAACACCTGGCGGATTTGCACGCTTCGCGATTGTATGAGCTGCAGCACCTGGATGGCATCGAAGCCGCCCACCGCCATCAGGCCCAGCAATCCTCCGAAACCCGCCAGCAAGATGAGGCGGGTTCTGGTTTGCGCCTCGGGTTCAGCCGGACCCATGCCGTTTATGAGTTCTTTCGCGATGAGATCAGTCTATAAGAACGCGGGCCAGCCGGAGAATCAGTGGGCCGCGGTGCCGGTCTCATGCGTGGTGCAGTGGGCTGCCCAGTTGTACAGCCAAGCGAACAGCAAACCGGCGATGGCGCCGTCCACGAGTCCGTACACTGTTCCCAGGATGACTTCACCCCAGGTTCGCGTGTCGTGAAAGCCGGGATAGACAGAACTCATCATGCGCAGGAACTCCGCGCCATAAGAAGGCGCGCCGATGTTGATGAGGCCGACCAACAGCAGGCACCCTCCCCACAGCAGTGCTGCCACCAGGGCCATCGCTTTTGCCGATATTCTCGCCATATGCCTCTCTCCTTTCCTGATTTCAGGATAGGAATGCGAGCCGAAGCACAGGAATACCGCCCGTACTGTATTTTCAGGTCTTGTGGCGGCGGAGCCATCTCCAGCCTCGGCCATCAGCAAAATACAGTTCGGACTGTATATCCCCGGCCGGCCCATTTCCATCTAACTAGGTGTAGGCAGCCGCTTACAGAAAGCGAGTCAAATGATGAGTGTGTCTTTCTATGCAAGATTACTTGGCTGTTTGTTTTCCGGGGCCCTTATTTTGCCGGCGGCGCCGGTGTCGACGAGCCAGTCGTGCGTGTCAGGCGCGCCGACGGCGCAATCCTACACGTGGAACTTCCGCCAGGAGGCGGAGGGGTTGCTGGACGACGTTGGCGCCGAGGCGTGGCAAGCGAGTTTCCACGCCGATCAGCTCCAAAACTTCTCGCAACAAATTGCTTGGCAAGAGCATGCGGATGAGCTCAACGCCATCCGCGCCGAGGTTAACGATATGGGCAGCAAGCTGTGCCGGCTGGAGGCCATCCGGCGCGTAGTTGCTCCGTGGGAGCAGAAAGCCATCGACGATGCCGCGCCGCTCATCACGGAGATGGCCAACGAAGCGCAATCGGCCATCACGTTTTTCAATGACCACCGCAATGATTTGTTCAATTCGGCCTACCACGCGTATTCGGAGCAAATCTATGAGCAGTCGTCGAAGCTGTCTCATGAGATGCGCGAATTCGGCGATTTCGGCAAGGTCCACCAGGAAGACATTCGCTTGGAAAAATCACTTGGACTCATCAAAAGGAGTTGAAGCATCACGGGGGACCGCGGCCGCCGCATGCCTGGCGCGCGTGGCGCACTTATCTGAATGAAGGAGAATACATGACCAAGCGAAAAATCAGTTTACTCGCGGTGGGTTTCTGCTTTCTTCTGTTCGCCACGGCGTGCAAGAAGAAAGTGGCAGCCGTACCGCCTCCGCCGCCACCACCAACCGCGAAAGAAAGCGCACCGCCGCCGCTCAAACCGGTTATCTTGGCATTCACGGCCTCACCGGCGTCGATCGAGCGCGGCCAATCGTCGACGCTGCGATGGTCGGTCGAAAATGCCACGAGCGTCACGATCCAGCCCAGCGTCGGCACGGCACAGCCCGGCGGCAGCCGGCAGGTGTATCCGAACGCCAGCACCACGTACACGCTGACGGCCAAGGGGCCGGGAGGGACCAACGAAGCCACTGCCGCCGTGAGCGTCACGACGCCTGCGCCTACGGTTGCGACCGCGCCCGCGAAGAAATCGTTGCAGGACATGTTGAGCACACAAACCCGCGACGCCTATTTTGATTTCGATAAGTCGAATCTGCGGACTGACGCGAGATCCGCGTTGTCCGGCGACGCTACAGCCTTGAGAGATATTTTCAAGGATTTCCCGGGCGCCAAGATCACGGTGGAGGGAGACTGCGATGAGCGCGGATCGGCTGAGTACAATCTCGCCCTGGGTGACCGGCGAGCGACTGAGGCCAAGGACTACCTGGTCGAGTTCGGCGTGCCGGCCGCGCAGTTGAACACTATCAGCTACGGCAAGGAGCGCCAGGTGTGCACCGAGCATAACGAGGAATGCTGGCAAAAGAACCGGCGCGCTCACCTCTCCGCGGCAGCTGGCCAGACGGGCGGGCAGTTGTAAACATTTCGCGTCCGGCGCCCCTCCGGCCGATCCGCGCCAGGCGGCGCCCTTTCCATCTTGGGGATGAGCAAGGGTGCCGCTACCCAGTGGCGACTGGCTAAACTGGGGGAATGCGCATCGGCCAAAAGGTCGCGCTCGCCGGCATCGCCGTCAGCAGTGGCCTGGCGTTGGTGAAGGTCGTCACTGGGTTTGTGGCGGGCTCGACGTCGGTGGTGGCCAGCGGGCTGGAATCGGCCGGCGATGTCTTGGCCTCGGGACTGGTCTTTCTCGGACTGACGCTGGCCGCCAAACCCGCCGATTCCGACCATCCTTACGGCCACGGCCGCGCGGAAACATTGACCGGCTTACTGGTCGGCCTGATGCTGGTCGGCGCCGGTTTCGCGATCTCCTTTCACTCCCTCATGCTGGTGGGCGAGCCACACTTGCCGCCGGCGGCTTACGCCATCTGGCCGCTGATCGCGTCGATCGCGATCAAGAGCGTTTTGAGCGCAACGAAATATCGCGTCGGAAAAGCGATCGGCAGCGCGGCGTTGGCGGCCGACGCCTGGAATGACGCGGTGGACATCGTCTCCGGCCTCGCGGCGCTGGCAGCCGTCGGCCTCACGCTCTACGATCCCCAACGGTTTCTCGCCGCTGACGTTTACGGCGGCTTCGCGGTGGGACTGATCGTCATTTTCACCGGCCTTCGCGTGGCGCGCGACACGGGTCTGCAACTCATGGACACCATGCCGGATCGCCGCATGATGCAAACCATTCGCGACGTGGCACAAAAGGTTTCCGGAGTGGAGGGCGTGGAGAAATGTTTCGCCCGCAAGACCGGGTTGCAGTATCACGTGGATCTGCACCTGGAGGTGGACCCCGACATCACCGTGCGATCCTCACACGATATCGCCGAACGCGTGCGCCAGCAGATTCGCCACGACGTGGATTGGGTAGCGGACGTGCTCGTGCACGTGGAGCCTTCGCCGCGCAATCACCGGATGAACGGAATGTAGGCAGGGACGCACGCGCGGTAGGCGGCGAAGGACTCCCGGAAGCGTTCACTCAGCAGCCGATCCTCCGCGCGAACGCGAATCTCGGTTCCGATCAGAAAGAAAACCAGTCCCGCGACTTGCATGGGCCACCACGTCCAGGCGAAGCCCGTGGCTAGCAGCATTCCCAGCATGGACGCGTAAATGGGATGCCGGATCCAGCGGTATGGGCCGGTTTGCACCAGTTCGTGATCCTCGCTCAGCGCTGCCTCAAAGCGCCACTGCTTGCCAAGATGGCGCGCCGCGGCCCACCCCAGCGCCACCGATGCTGGAGCCAGAATCATGGAAGCGATCAACGGCGCGGGAGATTTCTCGAATCCAAGCGGGCGGACGTAAGCGCAGGTGAGTGCGAAGGCAATCGTTTGCAGGACAATTCCCCACTTGGAGACGGAGGCCGCTGCGACCGTCGTCTGTCCCGCCGCTTGTTTGCGTGGCTTGATGAAGGCAAGAGACCACAGAATCCAAGAGACGATAATTTCACCGAGGGCGCACAGTGAGAGCATAACGGCGTGCGAAAATTATATCAGCCGAATATGAAGCGCATTTCGGTACACTTGCCCGCGGATGTCATCGAAGCGACTCATGAGGTGGCGAATGCCATGGGGTTGCCTCCGGCCGCCTATATTCGAATGGCCGTGGAACGAATGAATCAAGTGGAGGAAGCTCTCGGGCAGGCGGAGCGCATGGCTCAAGCTTCGCGGAGATGCCGGCGAGAGAGTCTGCGCGTGAACGCTGAGTTCTCAACAATGGAGCGTGATCTCGTGGGTCTAACTCGCGCTATATGATATCCGCGAACGATTTCCGCAGCTTGTAAAACCACGCGTGGCCGAGAATGAAAACCGCGCCCGCAACAACGCACAGTTTCCAGTATGACCCGAACGCCGGTGCGCGGCCTTCGAGCAGCGCCCGATAGCCGCGGACCAGGACGAACATCGGATTCTTCGATAACACACGCAACGCCGGCGCGGGTAGCGAAGTTTCGGGATAGCAGATGGGCGTCAGGAAAAACCACAGCGTCAGGAGAAATCCATTGATCTGGGCCAGATCGCGCACGAAGACGCCCAGCGCCGCCAGGAACCAGCAGATCCCCGCGGTCAGCAGAATTTGCGGCACCAGGAGCACCGGCAACCAGACGATAGACGCCGGGACGTAGCCGCGCGCGAGATACGACGCCAGCAGGAACAGCGCCACGCCAAAGACTTCGCTCACCAGTCCCGCGGTGACCAGATTGATGGGCAGAGTTTCCACGGGAAAAACCAGCTTCTTGACGAAATTGCGGTGCTCGATCATCACCGTGGGCGCACGTCCCACGGCTTCACTCACGGCGAGCCATGGCAGCATGCCCGCCAGGAAGTAGAGCACAAAGCCGGAGCGGCTCGGGTCATTGGGAAAGCGCGTACGCAACACCACTCCGAACACAAAGAAATACGTCAGCATCAGGATGAGCGGATTCAGCACGGTCCAGAATGCGCCGCCGAATGAGCCTCGATAGCGGCCCAACACGTCACGCCGTACCATGGTGCGGATGAGGCTGCGATGGCGCACGATGCTTTGGAACGGCAGCGTGAACGCACGCCGCACCGATCGAACGAGCCTCTCGCGGCGCACCGAACCCATGGTGGCCACGCGAAATCGTTCCACTGTCGCGCGCCCCGCCTCAACCACCACGTCCACTAGCAGGAACTGCGCGCCGCGCTCGTAGAACCAGTGGCTGTCCTCCTGCATGCCGGAGAGGAAAATACGATAGCGGCCCGGCTCGGGAGGCAGCTCGAGCTGAACCTGGAAGCGCTGAGCTTCGCCCGGCTGGATGTCGGTTACGGGAGCGGTGCGCGGTCCATCCACCACCAGCGTGCCTGTCTCCGGATCGAAGACTTGGTACCCGGCGGCAAAGCCCTCCGCGGATCGCCACGCGACAGGCGACACATTGCGCATTTCGAAGCTCGCGGTCAGCGACCGGCCGCCGGCCTGGACCTGCGCATTTTCAACACGGACGGTCACGCGTACAACCAGGAAGGATAGCGCTCGCGCACCGCGCCGGTCTTGCGCCCCACGGCGTAGATGCCCTCGCCACGCAGGCTGGTGTCGAGGCTGTACCGATCCAGCAGATGGCGAACCCAGGCGTACTCCGGCGTGGCTTCATCGCGGAACGGCCCTGTCTCCAGGCGGATGATTTCGAATCCGGAATTTTCCAGCAACTGGTGGATCTCGAGCGGCGTGTACTCGCGATTGTGGCGGGCGTCGGTTTCGCCCTCCGCGGCCGGACGGATATAAGCATGAAAGAATCCCGGATGGTAACCCTGCAAAATGGCCGAGACGGCGCGAAGAGATGCCAGATTGGGCGTAGTGAGCACCAGGTGGCCGCCGGGTTTCAGCACGCGATTCACCTCCGACATCAGGTGCATGGGATCGTGAAACAGGTGCTCGATCAGCTCGCAACAGAGCACAGTTGAGAAGCATGCGCCGGAATACGGGAACGGGTCCTTCTCGGCGTTGAACAGATCGATCTCGCATTCGAATCGTTCGCCTTCTTCGGAGATCACCGTGCGCCGGTCCACGCGCCCCGCCGGCCCGTAGTAGCAGCCGCGCACGTTGCCGTAACCCAGCTTGGCGCCGAGCGCGGGCGTGATTTGCAGATAGGCGCCCATTTCCAAAATACAGTCGCCGGGCCCGCCGGGCGGCGTGATTTCGAGCGTTCGCGTCAGACGCGTGGAGTGCGTCTCCAGGTAGTCCCGCGCCGATGGCTCAGCCACCCAGCCGGCGATGTACTCCGGCGGGACAGGCTCGGATTCAGGTGGTGGCGCCCGGCTGGTTTCCGGCTCGAGCCAATCGCGGCCTTCTTTCACCGCGCACAGAAACGACGCATAGCGTTCGGCCACAGCATCCCAACTGCACGCTCGCTCCACATATGCGCGCGCCCGCTGCCCCATGGACTGTGTCAAATCGCGCCGCGAGACCAGCAGATTGAGGAACTCGAAGATTAAATCCTCTTCGCCGGGTCCAACGGGCACTTTCAAGCACACGTCATCCGGCAACTCGGCAAATGCGCCAACTTCGGATACCAGCACTGCGCGTCCGAGGCCCAGAGCCCGCAGAAGACTTCCTGAGGTCTCGCCGACAGTGGGGTACCGCAGATTCAGCACAATGTCACTCGCCGCGATGAACCCGGCGAAATCTTCGATGGGCGTAAAACCGAGCACGCGCACATGGGGCGAGAGACCGAGCGTGCGGATGAGAGAGTCTACCGGAAAATCGGGATGCCGTTCGCCCGCGAGAATCATTTTGGCGCGCGGCTCCACTCCGACCAGGCGGCGAAAGGCGCGCAGGGATTCGGCAATGCGCTTGTACGGCTTGAGGTTTCCAAAGATGCCGATGAGCGGCGTGTCTTCATGAACACCGAGGCGTTCGCGATACGCCATGCGGTCCACGCCGGGAATCCAGGCGCCGTGCGGGATGCGCGCGATGGGTCCAGTGAATCCGGCGGCCCGCATCTCGCTCCGCATGAATTCGCTGTGCACAATGATTCCCTTGGCCGATTGGAGCAGGCGCCGGGTCATGGCGAGGCCCTCGTAGTCGGGCCCGGCTTCGCCCGCCTTCACACGCCGGGCATGGGCCAGCGCGGTGGCGCCGCCGTTATACTCGATCTCTCGCAAGTAGGCGTCCCAATCTCCGCGGCGAATGGTGATGTCGGCCAGCAGGTGGTGCAGATTGGATTCGTGCATCACCACCACGCCTGGATGCCGCAGCGCCATCTCGTAAACGAAGTCGTGGCATGGATTGTTGCCGATCTGGTAGAGCGCGAGGTCGAAATCCTGGGGGCGGAATTCGCGGGCAGCTTCGGCGAACATCGTGACATCGGCCAGGCGGCCAAGCGGTGCCAGGAGGGCCTGCGAGTAATCCGCAATGCCGCTCGGGGAAGGCGGCAGCGGCGAGAAGAACGCCACACGCATGATCCAGCTTAGCGCGCGGGCTCCGGCGAAAATCGGGGGGCGTAGGGGCCGGACACGTCCGGCCTTCTGGCTAGGGCTCGCATCTGCCGGATCATCTGAGTGAAATCGGAGCGGCCACCGCGGAGCGCCGGACCGGCTTGGACTGCCCGGCGACGGCGTAATAAACCTCCAGCGTCTTTTGCGCCGCCTTCTGCCAACTGAACTGCGGCGCGCGCTGCAAGCCCAGGCGCCGCATGCGCGAACGCAACTCGGGAAGTTGAATCAGGTCCAGCATCGCGCGCGCAATCTCATCGGCGTTGTACGGATTGAATAGAATCGCGGCTCCATCCGCCACCTCGGGAACGGCCGACGTATTCGAACAGCACACAGCTGCGCCACAGGCCATGGCTTCCAAAACAGGCAGGCCAAAGCCCTCGTAGAACGAAGGAAAGCAGAACAGCTCGCACGCATTATACAGTTGGAGCAAATCGTCGTCCGAGACAAAGCCAAGGAAGCGGATGCGATCCGCGACTCCCGAGCGTTTTGCGGCATCGTACACGCGATGGCCGAACCAGGTCTCCTTCCCCGCCAGCACGAGTTGATGCGTCAGTTGCGGACACGCACGAGCCATGCGCGCGAATGCCTCGATGAGTCCGATGTGGTTCTTGCGCGGCTGGAGGTCTCCCACCGACAAGATGAACGGCGCTGTCAGGCCAAACCGCTGGCGCACCTGGGCCGGCGCGGTCTCCCGGCGAACCTGGTGAAAACAATCCGCGGCTGCGTTGTGCACCACCGCGATACGATCCGGATCGAGGCCATACGCGCGGGCAATGGCGTCGCGCGAGAACTCGCTGACCGTCAGGATACGCGCGGCCGCCTGGATCGTCCGGCGCACCGTGAGACGCAATTGCGCTGCGCGATGGAACGGAAAATACGCGGGATGTTCCAGGAAACTCACGTCGTGGACGCTGACAACCACTGGCACCGGGCACGCGAGCGGCGCGGTGTACTGTACATGCAGAAGATCGGGACGATCCCAGCGCAGCTTGAGCGCAAAATCGCACCCCAGGCGCACAAATGGATTACCCGCGATGCGCCGCACGGCAAAGCGCGCCGGCACCCAGGCTTCGGCATCGTCCATCGACAAATAGGTAACGAAGTCGGACTCGCGGTCCAGGCACGCGAAGCCGTTCAGGAGGCTTCGCACGTAGACTTCATTGCCCGTGAGGCGACGGCCTATCGCGTGGGCGTCAACGGCGAAACGCATTTATTTCAACCAATATAGCGGTGCTGTCCGTAATTTGTACCGTCCAGTTTCTCACAAATCCAGTTTTTGCCAGGCTTTAGCCCATGTAAACTCTGACTCAAATAACGCGCGGCCGGTTTCGCCCAACCGAGCCCGGAGACCAGAGTTCGTCAACAACCGCGACACCGCCTCGGCGAATGTTTCCGCATCATCGGCAACGAGCAAATTCTCTTCGTGCCTGGCCGGAAGGCCTTCGGCGCCGATGGTGGTCGACACCACAGCGCGCCCCGCTGCCCAGGCCTCCAGCAGTTTGAACCGCGTACCGCTCCCGGCAAGCAGTGGAATGATCACCACCTTTGCCGCCGCCAGTTGTTCCACAGCGTTTGCCACCGGGCCGGAGAATTCGATGCGAGGGTCGCCATTCAATTCTCGCCGCACCGCGCTGGGATTCTTGCCGATCAATCGCCAGACCAACGCGGGCCATTCTTCACGCACGGCTGGCCAAATTTCCCGGCGAAAATAGCGCACCGCGGCAATGTTCGGATGATATGCCAGGTTTCCAGAGAACGCCACGGCCTCCCACTCGGCGCCAGCGGGTCGGGGAACAAAGGGGATCGCATTCGGATAGACGGAAGTATCGACCCCAGGAGCAATCGCTCTGGCGATTATTTCATCCTCAGCGGACGCGGTTAAGACTTGATTATACAGTGGCAGCCAATGCGCTTCCAGGTCACGCGCGGCGCGAGCAAAGATGTGATGGGCGAACGCTTGCGCGCCGTTTTCAGTGGTGGCGCATCGCTGGTGCAGCACCGATTCGATGTTGTGCAGATTGAGCACGGTCTTCCTGCTGACAGGGGCGATCTGTTCGATATATGCAGCGCACCAGAAATGCTCGATCACCGCGACATCGTATCGGCGGCCTTTCAGGAACGCGGAAATCGGGGCGGCAAATCCTCTGAAGCGATCTACGAGCGGCGGCACGGCGCGCGCCATCCTCTCGGCATTGCGCACGGCCCGGGAAATCGGATCTTTGCGATGACGGGGCAGGTCGAGCACCAGAATTTCACGAGGACACGCCGCCGCGGGAAACAGCAGCGCCGGGTCAGGCGACCCGGGCTCGCGAAACACGATGACGTCCACGTCGTAACGCTGCGCCAGATATTCCAGTACTGAAGCGGACCGCATCGCGCCTCCGCCGTGGGTGGGGTAAGGCGCTTCGGGAACCAGAAACAGCGCGCGGCCTTTTGTCATATCAAACGGGTGCCATATCAAAAAGCAAAACGCCGCATGGCTTCTTGGTACACCTCGCGGGTAAGCCGAGCCGTGCGCGTCCAGGAGAACTCGCGCGCCCGAGCCCGAGACGCTTCGCGGCGCTCCTCTAACCATTGTGGACTGCCGGCCGCGGCGCGCATCGCTTCCACCCACGCGCTGGGTCCGTCGAGGGCTAATGCGGCATCTCCGCCCACTTCCCGGAGCGCTGCGTCTTGCGAGATGAAAACGCACGCGCCGCACTGCATGGCTTCGAGCACAGGCAGGCCGAAACCCTCGTAGTGCGAAGGGTAAACCACGGCCACGGCGCCCGAATACAGCCGGGCCAGATCCGTGTCGCTCACCTCGCCCGTCAGGTGCAGACCCGGCTCCGGGGTGGGTCGGGAGAAGTCCGCTCGCTCGCGCCCTGCCAGCACCAGATCCACGGGATACGTTTTGCGGACTGCGCGCCACGCTTCGATCAGTTGATCCAGATTTTTCCGAGGTTCGAGCGCGCCAGCATAAAGGAAGTAGGGCGCCCGATGCTCGGTGTGGGCCGGCCGGAATGTTTCCGACGCGCCGTGCGGCACGGCCACCACGCACGAAGGTGGAGCGCGGAATTGTTCCATGACCTGGGCACGCACGGCTTGAGTGGGAGTGATCGTCATGGTGGCGATTCGCAGACCCACTAGGAACGGTGTGCGCTGGCGGACACGATCGGCCGCATGGTGCCATGCGGGATTCATCCAAGGTGACAGATCGTGCACAGTAACCACGCTGGGCCGCACAGGCGCATACGGCACTTCAAAGTTCGTTCCATGGAACAGTGTGCACTGCAACCGGTTCATCTCATGCTGCACTCCCCAAATCCACCAACGGCGTTCCAGAGCGTTCCGCGGCGGCGCTCCGCGCAACAGGTTTGGAGGGTGCGATGCCGGCATCTGAAAGGGCTGACCGCTGAGGAGCGCGAAATCGTCCTCCGGATAGTTTTCAGCAAGAGCGGCGCTCAGCGCCACGGTATAGCGCGCGAGGCCTCCTGTCGTCAGCGTGAGCGGAGTGGCATCGAGCGCGACGCGCATGGGTTCAGCAACCCGCGGTGGATTCCTGGTCTGGCGCCGATGGCTGCCGCGGCGCCCGCCATTTTATGCGTTGACTTTTTCCACCAGCCGCGCCGTAGCCTCGCTTTGCTGGCGGCTCTGCGCCACCAGATTGCCGGCGCGCAGCAGAGACTCGAACGTGCCGGCGTCGGTCCACCAGCCCTCGAGATAGGAGAAGGTCATGTTCCCTTCTGCGATGTAGGCGTTGTTGACGTCGGTGATCTCCAGTTCGCCACGCCGCGAGGGCACGAGCGTTTTGATCTTGTCGAACACAGTGGCGTCATACATGTAGATCCCGGTGACGGCGAAATCCGACTTCGGGCGCTTGGGTTTCTCTTCGATGCCAACGATCCGGTTACCCTCGATCTCGGCCACGCCAAATCGCTCGGCGTCCGGAACCTTCTTCAACAAAATGTGTGCACCGCCCGGCTGCTGCTGGAACCGCTCAACGGCGCTCCGAATCGTGCCCTGGATGATGTTGTCGCCCAGAATCACGCAGATCTTGTCGCCCTCGGAGAAATGCTCGGCCAGAGCCAGTGCATCGGCGATGCCGCCCTCGCCCTCCTGATAGGTGTAGCCAATGTGCTTGAGGCCAAAGTGCTTGCCATTGGCCAGCAGTTGCAGAAAATGCCCGGCGTTCTTCCCTCCGGTCACAATCAGAATGTCGCGGATCCCCGCATCCACCAGCGTCTGGATAGGGTAGTAAATCATGGGCCGGTCGAAGATCGGCAACAGGTGCTTATTGGTGACTTTGGTGAGCGGAGATAGCCGGCTCCCCGTGCCGCCAGCAAGTACAATTCCCTTCATAGTCCCCATGTTAGAATACCGGTTCGGCGTGAAACATTACAACTGGACCGAAATTCCCGAAGAACATTTGAGCGCCGCAATTTCCCGCCAGATGATCCACGGCCAGACCATGACCGTGGCGCGAATCCGCTTACGGAAGGGCGCCATCGTTCCGCTCCATCAGCACGCAAACGAGCAGATTTCGATGGTGGAGAGCGGCCTGATGCGTTTTGTCATCTTGGGAGAAGAGCGTATCCTGCGCGCCGGAGAAACGCTTACGATCCCTCCCAATGCGCCTCACCTGGTGGAAGCGCTGGAGGATTCTCTCGCAGTTGACGTGTTTTCTCCCGTGCGGGAAGACTGGATTCGCGGCGATGACGCTTATTTGCGCGGCTAGTTACAACAGCCGGAAGTTTACTTCAATCGTGGCCATCACTGCCACTGGTTGACCGTTCTTGACGCCTGGGCGGAACTTCCACTTGTTCACAGCTTCGATGGCCTTCTCATCCAGGCCTAATCCGAGGCTGCGGACTACTTTGATGTCGCGGGCTTTGCCGCTCGAATCCACGATCAATTGTAAAACCACGGTTCCGGAATACTTGGCCTTGCGGGCCTCTTCGGAATACTCGGGATCGACTTTGTAGAGCACCTGCGGAGCCGAAACGCCGCCGCCTACTTTGAACACCCCGCCGCCGACGCCCCCGCCTTCACCAGGACCAAAACCGCCGCCTTTGCCCGAGCCAACGCCGCCACCCGATCCGCTTCCGATGCCGCCGCCGGAACCGGGTCCGTTAGAGAGAGGGCCGATCTTAGCTAGCGGATCGCCCCAAACCGGCATATTCACGTTGGGCAGAGGAGTATCGGGAGGTGCGATGATCGTTGGGTCCATCAGCAGCTTAGGATTGGGGTTATTCACCACCGCCATGGGCGGAGTGAACTGCTTCATGGATGGTTTGGGCAGCCGGCCTTTACTGGCTGGCGTGGGCGACCGATCGCCACCGCCGCCACCGCCCTGCATTTTCTGGTTCTGCGGCGCCATCTTCGGCTGATAGGGCGCGATGTCTATGGAGATGCTGGTTACGGCCTGCTTCACCGTATTCTGAACAGCCTTGCTGGAAAACACCGTAAACAGCAGTGTGATCACAGTGGCGTGGATTGCCAACGACATCACGTTGGATTTCTTGTCTTTGCCGTAGAGGCCCCATATGTCCTTAACGGCAACCGGCTTAGATGTCACTTGCAACGGTGGCAGTTGAGGGGGATTCAGAGTCTCCCGAATGTTGCGGATCAAAGAACGGAACCAAGGCTCTTCCAGGGTAGGAGAATAAAGCCTGGCGAGATGGTCGTCGCCGTCGGGCGGTACGTTTTGTAACAGTTCAGGCATTGCTATTCCACTGGCGTTCGCGTTGTCCCGCTACTAGCCTTCGACGCAAGTGGCAGACTCGACGTTACAGGTTTTGGAAACCGGCCAAGCCGAACCTTCTGAGCGAGTGTACCACAATATACTAGCTCCAGATCGTAAGTGATGGTACTAGCTGGAAGACTTGGCAGTTGTTAACTCTCCTTTTGAGATTCCAATTTTGGAATTTCCTCTTACCGACTGGTTGTGATATGACGACTGCATGCTAACCAGAGACGCTGCCCTCGATATTCTGCACGAGTTTACCAAATCGGAAAGCCTTCGCAAGCATGCGCTTGCAGTCGAATGTTGCGTTGCGGCGTATGCCCGAAAACTGGGTGAGGACGAAAACAAGTGGGCGGTAACAGCCTTGCTGCATGATTTCGACTACGAGATGCATCCCAACGCGCCGGACCACCCGATGAAGGGTGAGCCCATCCTGGCGGGCCGTGGCGTCGCGGAGGACATCCGCCGCGCCATCTTGTCCCACGCAAACTATAGTGGCGTGCCGCGTGAGTCCGCTCTCGAAAAAGCGTTGTTCGCCTGCGACGAGCTGGCCGGCTTTGTGACCGCAGTGTCTTTGGTGAAACCCGGGCGCAGCATCCATGAAGTGGATACGAAATCGGTGAGAAAAAAGATGAAGGATAAAGCATTCGCGCGCTCGGTGAGCCGTGAGGACATCGTGAACGGCGCCGCTGAGATGGGTGTGGAGTTGGACGAGCATATCGACTTCTGCATTCGCGCGATGCAAGCGAGGGCGCAGGAGTTGGGGCTAAACGGGAGCGGCGCCCCTCACACCACGACCACATGAATCTCGCCCGGGCCGTGCACACCGCGCACGAGAATCTGCTCGATGTCGGCGGTGCGGCTGGGGCCTGTGATCAGGACCATGGAGCTGGTTTGTTCGGCGGGATGCGGCAGAATGCTAAGCAGTTCGTCGAGACCGGTAAGCAGGCGTTCACGAGCGACCAGCGCGATATAGACGGGCGGCAGCAGCGAAATCAGACGGGCTTCATGCCGGCTCGATAACATGACGAGTGTACCGGTGTCGGCCAAGGCGTAGTCCGCACCGCTGATGCCGCATGCCACGGTTGAGCAGACGGCGCGCAGTTCGTCGCGGTCCGTGAAGCCGGATTGCACGCCCGGTAGCGAAGTGACTCCGCACTCCCGCAGAATCGGGGCGTTCGAAGCGACGGCACTGCGTCCCGCGACGACGCTCGATACGTAATCGCGCGCATCGACGGCGGATGCAGCCCTGTAGGTTTTGCCTGCCAAAGCTTCAATCCGCTCACAAAACGACTGAATACGCGCTTCGATATCGACTTCAGGGACAAGCAGCCGGACGGGTAGCGGTTCGTCGACGGATTGCCCTGCGCTGCGGCCGAGCGCCATTCTCACCTTGTGCAGAACGGTTTCGCGCGACATCAGCGCTCCCGCCACATTTGCCGGAAACTTTTGGGGGCTGCTGGCGGCAGATCCCGCTGGCTGAGCCAGGCGCGCAGCGGACCCACCTCGAAGGGCGCATTGCGCACCCAACCGCCGCCAGTGGAAGGGGCGAGCGACGCCGCAACCATTCCCGCCATCTCGTAGATGCGCGGGTGGCGCATCACCCAGGCCCAGATGCGGAAAGCCAGCCGCTCCAGCCCGCCCTCACCATCGCGCGCTTCCGCCTTTTTCACTTCCGCGCGCAGCTCGAGCAGGATGCGCGGGATATCGATCTTGACCGGACACACCTCCGCGCATGCTCCACAGAGACTCGATGCAAAAGGCAGACCCGGTTCATGCCGGACGCCCAGGAATTGCGGCGTGAGGATCGCGCCAATCGGCCCTGAATACACCCACGGAAAACTGTGGCCGCCGATCTTGCGATACACCGGGCAATGATTCAGACACGCGCCACAACGGATGCAATAGAGCGACTGGCGCTTGTCGCGATCGGCCAGAACCTTGGTGCGCCCGTTGTCGAGGAGCACAACGTAAAATTCATCGGGTCCGTCGATCTCGTCCTCTCGCCTGGGCCCGGAAAGAAAGGAAGTGTAGACCGTGAGGCGCTGTCCGGTCGCACTGCGGCCCAGGAGCTTGAGAAACACGGCGAGATCCTGCGCGCGCGGAATCAGTTTCTCGATGCCTGCCACTGCGATATGAATTTTGGGCGCGGAAGTTGTCAGCCGGGCGTTGCCTTCATTCTCCACAATCACCACGGCGCCCGAATCGGCGACGAGAAAGTTCGCCCCGCTGATGCCGATATCGGCCGCCAGAAATTTTTCACGCAACACGGCGCGGGCGATCATGGTCTGCTTCTCGATCACGGTCTCGCGGGGGACACCCAGCCGGTCGGTGAGGAGATCGGCGACCTGCTCCCGTGTCTTGTGCAAGGCCGGTGCCACGATGTGGTAGGGCCGTTCATGCGCAAGTTGAATGATGTACTCGCCGAGATCGGTCTCGACCGATTCCAGATGGTGGTGTTCGAGCCGCTCGTTCAGATCGATCTCTTCCGTCGTCATCGACTTGGACTTGACGATCAGCTCCGCGCGCCGCTCCTTGGCGAGAGAAAGCACAAAATCCGCGACCTCTTCGGCGTCCTTACAGAAAATGACCTTGCCGCCGTGCGCTTCGACCTGGCGTGCGAATTCTTCGAGGTAGTAATCGAGGTGCTCGATGGTGTGCCGCTTGACGGCATTGGCGTGAGTCCGCAGCTCCTGATAATCGGGACAGAGATCGGGCTCGATAGCTTTCCGCCGCTCTTCCACCAGGCGTCCGGTAGCTTTATAGATCGCAAGCTGGAGTTTGGGGTCGGCCAGCGTTTCGTGAATCTTCTCGTCGAAGGCGGCGGACATAGGTCAGGACATACCTCAGCGGGACGCGAGCACTTCCGCCAGATGCATGGTGCGAATGGGAAGGCCGGCCCGTGAAAGGGCGCCCTGTAACTGCATCAGGCAACTGGAATCGAGCGAAACAACGGTGGAGGCGCCGGTCCGGACGATGGAATCGATTTTGGTGCGCGCCATGCCGCCCGAGACCTCGGCGAATTTGACCGAGAACGTGCCGCCGAATCCGCAGCATTCCTCGGCTGCGTCCATCTCGCGCAACTCCAGACCGCGTACATGGCCGAGCAGGCGCCGTGGTCCGTCCTTTACGTTTAACTCACGTAGCGCATGGCAGCTATCGTGATACGTGACGACTTCTTCGAGACGCGCGCCCACGTCCTCGACATGGGCAATCTCGATCAGAAAACGTGAGAACTCGTACACCTTCGACTCCAGCTCTCGCGCACGGCGCAGGTTCTCCGGCTCCTTTTCGAAAATGTCCGCGAAGTGGTGGGCGATCATCGAGGTGCACGAGCCCGATGGCACCACGATGTAATCCGCATGGGCAAACACGTTCAGGAAGTGCCGTGCCACCTGGCGTGCTTCCTCGCGGTAGCCGGTATTAAATGCTGGCTGCCCACAGCAGGTTTGCTGTTCCGGAAAATCCACGCGAAAGCCCAGGCGCTCCAGCACGTCAACGGCAGCCACCCCCACCGTGGGAAACAACTGGTCCACAATGCAAGTGACGAACAGGGAAACGCGGGCGGCCATGAGGAGAAAGAGAATTGTAACAAGTTGGACACCGGCGCATTTTGCCGCCCGCAATGCGCCGGCTATTTAGTGCAGCTGAGAAACTATTTTCGCATCCACGGGGTGAATGTAATCCCGATCAGCAGTCCTTCCGGTGAGAGAAAACGGGTGACGGTCTGGCCCCACGGTTCTTTCCTGTCCTTGACCAGCATGCGATAGCCGCGCGACTCCAGTTCCGCGGTTGCCTTCTCCACGTTCTCCACGTCGAACTCAAGCCAGGCTTGTGGAATCGGGACCTCCGCGGGCCACGAATCTTTGCCAAAACATGACTCTGCGGCCTGGGACAGTGGCCAAAGGGCAAAGCTCTTCACTCCTTCCAATGCGTCGGTATGCAGGTAGCCGCCGTTTTCCTCTTTGAAGGGGATGCCAAAGGTCTGTTGATAGAGCTTCCGGCTTGGCTCCCTGTCACCAACGATTGGACCGAAGCCAGCGACAAATAGAATGTTGAGATTTCCGATTTTGTTCATAGCATCTCCTTGGCGAGGAATAAGCGCGGCGTCGACTGCCGCTAAGGCTGCCAACAGCTCTCGTCGAGTCATAGGATTCAAGGATATGCTTGACGGCTGGCGCCGGTCTTGAACAAATTGGACATCTGCAAAGTGCATGCCGCGGATCGAAGCAATCGAGCGGGCGGACTACCCGTATAGCGCCCGACCTCTCGAGTCATGTGCGCCTGGTCCGCGTAGCCCGCTGCGGCGGCCAAGTTAGCCAGGCTTTGCTGCTCACGCGCGCTCGAAGCAAGATGTAACAGGCGTTGGAAACGCAACACGGATTGGAACATCTTCGGGCCGTAGCCGACGGCCAGCCAGAAGCGCCGCTGAAGCTGGCGGTGGCTGAGGCCAAGCCATCGGCTGAGCTGTTCCACTCGACCATTCGGATGGCGGGCAAGCCAGTCGATGGCGGCGCGTACTTCAGGGTCCAATGGCACCTTGTCCACCAAGCAGCCGTGCAGTGCCGCCTCAAGCGCTGCAAGCTGTGCGGGAAGCGTTGGCTCATCGGCAACCCGCGCAAATTGCGCATGCGCCGCGTCGCTCCAGATATCGCGAAGCGGCAAGGATTGATTCAGCAGAGTTGAAGCAGGCAAGCCGAGAACGCCCGCCGCTCGCCCCGGATGAAAGCGCGCGCCGGCGACCGTGGTACCGGGCGGGAAACGGGTGGTGAAGGATTCGGTCCACGGGCCAACAACAATTGGCGTGTCGTGGTTGATGAAAACGATGTCGATGCAGCCATCGGGCAGCACGCGATGTGCGTGTTCACCGGGTGGGCCGGCGATCGATTGTGTCCAAAGACACAACACGTGCTCCCGCAACGCGACTGGCACTGGGAACTCGCCGTAGCTGGAAACGCGGACCGTATGGGCTTCACGATTCATCAACGAGCACGATCTCCAGCAATGGTGCATTGTGCGCCCGTTCCGGGTCAAGCGGCAGTGATTGAACCACCCCACTCCTGTAGCGCGGTGCTAACGCGTTGTCTGCGGAAGGTCCGCGGTTTTTTCGGCAAGACGAACCCGAAAGGCCGCAGGTACCCGCAAACGGCGCGTGTCCGTGCGCTACATTTGCGATCGACGTTCCGCGCCGTTTGGTCAACGCAGAATTAGCGCACTGCGGGTCAAGGGTACTGTCTGAAATCCGCACAGCGAAGGCGCAGGCAACGCTGCGACGGATGAAAGAGAATTGCCTCTTCGCGACTCCATCCGCCGTCTCGAACTCGGCAAGAGTCTCTTACGATTCAACCATTACGTCGCCAAGTACTGGCGGCACTACCGGCTTTATCGGTTTCACGACGCCATCGACTGGGTTGTATCCACCCGCAACTCCCTCCAATTGCTCTGTCGTCAGTTCTTCCGAAGTGGCTTTTGGTTTCGTCTGTTCGCTCATGTCTTTTCTCCTCTTCAATTTGGCCGCTGTCTTTTTGGCCTCTGTATAGGAAGGCGCGAAAGGAGGATCAAGATAGTAACCGAGGAGAGAATAATTTTTCCACGCACATTTCAGACACTACCGGGTCAAGCGGCGGGGATCGCATCAGCTAAAATGGTTGTATGCTTCGGCTTGTTACCTGCCTGATTTTTGCGAGCGCGTGCTTGGCGGACTCACCCAAAGCCATCGAGCCCCCCGCGGCCACGCTGCACGGCAAGCTAGTGCAACGCGAAAACCAGCCGCCGGCGATCGAGACTGCGGATCACAAGCTGGTCGCGCTCGCAGGCGACGGACCCACTGAGCACGTGCTTCACGACAAGCGGCTCGCCGGGATGGAATTAGAGATTCTGGGGCATTTTGACGGCGCGGACCGGTTTCAGGTGGATCCCTCGTACACGCACGCGGTCCATGTGCTGAAAGACGGCAAGAAGTTCATGGTGACGTACTGGTGCGAAATCTGCTCCATTCGCCAATACGAGCCCGGCCCGTGCTGGTGCTGCCAGCGCGAGACGCATTTGGACCTGCGTGAGCTCGATTTGCAACCATGAGGCGCCTGGCCTGGGTGCTCCTCGTTCCAGTCATGTCTGAAGCCGCCAACTACTCAGCCCGGAAATCCGCCGCCGATGGCGTCGAAATCGTGCAGCTCACGGACCGGGAGCACGCCACCGAAGTTTCGGTTGTTCCCTCGATCGGAAACATCGCATATGCGATGACGGTGCATGGCAAGAATGTTTTGTGGTCGCCGTTCAAGAGCCTGGCGGATATGAAATCGAAACCCGCGTTGTGCGGCGTGCCATTTCTCGCACCATGGGCCAATCGCCTGGATCAGGATGCATTTCATGCCAACGGGAAGAAGTATCTGCTTAATCCCGAGCTTGGAAATATCCGGCGCGATCCGAACCAAAAACCCATCCACGGGCTGCTGCTGTTTTCGTCGTATTGGAAGGTCACGAAGCTCGAAGCTGATGACAAATCCGCGCGCGTCACCAGCCGCCTGGAATTCTGGCGCTATCCCGAGCTGATGGCGCAGTTTCCCTTCGCGCACACCATTGAGATGACGTACCGGCTTGTCGGCGGGACGCTCGAGGTTGAGACGCTGGTGGAGAATCAGTCGAGCGATCCGATGCCCGTGGGCGTCGGCTACCATCCTTATTTCCAGATTCCGGAAACGCCGCGCGATCAATGGAAAGTGCACGTAGCGGCGCGCGATCACCTGGAACTTTCGTCGGTGCTGATCCCAACAGGCCAGCGGACGCCGGTCTCCCTACCGGATCCGGTGTCGTTGGCCACAACGCAGCTGGATGATGTATTCAGCAATCTGGTGCGCGGCCCAGACAACCGCGCCGAATTCTGGGCGCAAGCGGCCGGCAAGAAAATCTCGGTAGTCTACGGGCCGAAGTACACGGTGGCCGTGATCTACGCCCCACCCGGCAAGGACTTCATTTGCTTCGAGCCGATGTCGGCCATCACCAACGCGTTCAATCTCGCGCAGGCGGGAGTCTACAAAGAACTACAGAGCATTCCGCCCGGCGGCACGTGGCGCGAGAGTTTCTGGATTCAGGCGAGCGGGTTCTAGCGCGGCTACTCGGTCGCGCGGACCTGGGAGAGGCGGTCGCGCAGGACTTCGGGTAAGGCTGATTCGATCTCCGGGGTGATGAGGCCGACGCCGTCCATATCCTGGATGTGAACGCGGTCTTTCAGGCGGAAGCTGGTGAGTTTCATGCGGACCAGGTCGGCGACGGGAGCGACAAGCGCGCCTTCAATGGTTTCGGCCGCAGGCGAAAAAGCCGGTACCGCTTCGAGGTCGCTGGCACGTACCTTTTCCCCAACGAAGATCAGATGCACCGCGCTGCGCTTGTCCGGGCTGGTAGAATCCAGCAGCATATCGACTCCGGCTGCATGCCGATAGATGAACCCGAATGGCGCCACTGCCCGAATGATCGAATCCAGATCAGAACGGCTGACGGCGGCGTCGATGTCGCTGGTAAAGCGGGCAGCGATGGGGTTGCGCACATTCACATGCAGGAAAGCCGCCATGCCGCCAATCAGGCGATACTCGATTCCTGCCTGTGACAGGGCACCCGTGAATCGCTTCATTACCTCAAACAGCTGTTCCACGAATTTATCGAAGGCGGTGAGCGCAAGCATAAATTCCTCTCAGATTATCTCACCACCGTCACCCGGCTGAACCCCTCGTCCACGCTAGGTGGCACGAGCTTCGCCGCCATCACACGCATCGCCTCTTCCGGAACTACGCGCGTGCGCGTCCGGTTGCGAGCGAGGCACACTTCGAGCGGCACATCGAAAAACATTGCTTCGATCTGGCAGCCGTATTTTTGCGCGATCTTCACATAGGGCAGCCGTTCTGCGGGAGTCAGGTGCGTCGCGTCCACATACGTCACGGGCCGCCCGATGGCCAGCCGCTGCCGCACCAGGTGCCGGAGAGTGCTGAACACGCGCCCGTGGATGGTCTGATCCGTCACGTCGTCGGCCAGCAGGAGACGAATTGCGTCCGAAGAAAGAGCGGTTACGCCGAGCCGTTCGAGATAAGTCGATTTCCCCGACCCCGGCAATCCGACCAGTATGACAATACGTTGCGGCTCAGACGATATATCGTTCGGCATCGATCAGCCGGCCCGCAATCCGCCGCCGCACTTCGATTGCGTTGACCGGATCGTACTTACTGAAGCGGCGCAGCACGGCGAGATTGGCGCGGAGAGTATCGCCTTCCGAACATGCGGCGAGCACGGTGCGCGCCGTCACTTCGATGTGTGCCATGGCATCGCGCACCAGCACCGCGCACATGTCCGCTGCTTGCGCACCCTTCGCCTGCGCTGCGAGCTTCTGTGTACGCAGCAGCGCCGACTCAGCCGCAAACACATCCATCACTACATCCGTAATTCCGGCCAACACTTCCTGCTGCTTCTCAAGATCCATCAGGAATCGTTGATACGCCACGCCCATGAGCAGCAGGGCAACCTTCTTGGCATTGCGAACGATCTTCACTTCCTCGGCGAATGGGCCGTCGCCCGTGGCTTCGCCCAGGCTTGAGCCGCTCAGAACTTCGCCGAGCACGCCTTGTGCCGCCTTCACCAAACCCAGTTGCCCGCGAGCGGCACGTTTGAGCAGCATGCCTGTCACGAGCATGCGATTGATTTCGTTGGTTCCCTCAAAAATCCGATTAATCCGCGAGTCGCGATACGCGCGCTCCACGGCGTAGTCCTGATGGTAGCCGTAGCCGCCGTGGATCTGCACACCTTCATCCGCCACGTAATCGAGCACCTCCGACGCGTAGACTTTTATGATGGAGCACTCGGCGGCGTATTCCTCCACGGCCTTCAGCATCGTTTCCGAGGCGTTCGGCTGGTCCCACGAGAAATCCGTAAGTTGCGCTTCGATCTGGCCAACGACGCGGTAGGTCATGCTCTCCGCGGCATAGATACGAATCGCCATCTCCGCCAGCTTGTGCCGGATCATGCCGAATTGCGCGATTGATTTGCCGAACGCTTTCCGCTCCTTGGCATAGCGCGCGGAAAGCGCCAGCAGGTTTTTCGAGCCGCCGACGGCGAACGGGCCCAGCTTCAGCCGGCCGATATTCAAAATGTTGAACGCGATAATGTGGCCGCGCCCGATTTCGCCGAGCACGTTCTCGACCGGCACGTGCACGTTGTCGAAATACACGGCCGTGGTCGAGCTGCCCTTGATTCCCATCTTCTTTTCTTCCTGGCCGGAGCTGACGCCGCCGAAAGCGCGCTCCACCAGAAACGCCGTGAACTTCTCGCCGCCGACTTTGGCAAACACGGTGAACAAGTCGGCCGCGCCGCCGTTGGTGATCCACATCTTCTGACCGTTGAGGAGGTAGTGCCGGCCGTCGGGACTCAGATCCGCACGCGTTTTAGCAGCGAGCGCATCCGACCCGGCGTGCGGCTCGGTCAGCGCATACGCAGCCAGCAGCTCCGCCGTCGCCAGACGCGGCAGGTAGCGCTGCTTCTGCTCTGGAGTTCCGAAGTACAAGATGGGCAGCGTACCGATGCCTGTGTGGGCGCCGTGCCAACCCGAGTACGATCCATCGCGCGACAGTTGCTCAGCCACCACCATCGCCGAGGCTAAATCCATTTCCAAGCCACCGAATTTTTCGGGGATGGCGATCGCGGTCAGTCCCAACTCCGCCGACTTGCGCAGCGCGGCGAGCGCCACGCCGGGCTTGTGCTGCCAGATGTCTTCCAGGTTCGGCTCAACCTCTTTGCGCCAGAACTCGTCCGCCGTGCGGGCGATGGCGCGATGCTCTTCAGTGAGATCCTCCGGCGTGAAGATTTCTTCCGGCGCGCGCTCTTCAATCAAAAAGGCGCCACCCTTGGTTTTGGGAAGCGCTGCTACCGCGGTTGCCATATGCTAGATCCTTTCGAAGATTCCCGCAGCGCCCTGGCCGCCGCCCACGCACATCGTGACTAGGCCATATTTCGCGTCGCGTCGCTGCATTTCGCGCAGAATAGTGGCCGTAAGTTTCGCGCCCGTGCATCCCAGGGGATGCCCCAATGCGACCGCGCCGCCATTGACGTTGACCTTGTTCATATCGAGTCCCGCACGCCGAATCACGGCGAGCGCTTGCACAGCGAAGGCCTCGTTGAGTTCGATTAAGTCGATATCGTCCAGCTTCAAACCCGCCAAAGCCAGCGCTTTGGGAATCGCCACTACGGGGCCAATACCCATGATCTCCGGCGGCACGCCTCCGGCCGCAAAGCTCACGAAGCGCGCCATGGGTTTCAAGCGCAGTTCTTGCGCCTTGCGGTCCGACATCACCAGCGCTGCCGCCGCGCCATCGCTCGTTTGCGACGAATTTCCCGCGGTCACGGTTCCGTTGGCATGAAACACCGGCTTCAGCTTGGCCAGGGCTTCGAGCGACGTATCCTCGCGCGGGCCTTCGTCGCGATCGAAGATCTTGCTAGTGATGTGCGGCTTGGCGCCGTTGGGCGTGACAGTCTGAACGACGAACGGAACGATCTCTTCATCGAACTTGCCCTCGGCCTGAGCCCGAGCAGCGTTGTGATGGCTGCGCAGCGAAAAGGCGTCCTGCTCCTCGCGCGAGATGTTGTACTTGCGTTGCAACTGCTCCGCCGTCAGGCCCATGTTCATGTAAATCTCCGGGCGATGATCGACGAACCAGGGGTTGGGCGCGAGCTTGTTGCCGCCGCGCGGAATCAGGCTCATGGATTCGGCGCCGCCCGCAATGATGATATGTGCGCCGCCCGAGCGAATGCGATCCGCCGCCATCGCAATGGCCTGCAATCCCGAGCTGCAAAAGCGATTGATCGTGACACCCGGCACGATGTCCGGCAAGCCCGCGCGCAGCGCCGCCTGTCGCGCCATGTTGTTGCCCGATTCCGCCTCCGGCATGGCGCATCCCAGGATCACATCGTCCACTTCTTCCTTGGGAACCTCGGGGTACTTTTCGAGCAGCGCGCGGATGCACGCCGCGCCAAGATCGTCGGGACGGGTATTGCGCAGCGTGCCCCGAGGCGCTTTCCCAACCGCGGTTCGCAAACAGTCGACAACCACAGCCTCTTGCATATTTGGACTCCACTAATTCCGCAGCGGCTTGCCGGTTTTCAGCATGTGCTGCATTCGCTGCTGCGTCTCGGGCCGTCCGCACAAACTCAAAAATGCTTCGCGCTCCAGATCGAGCAGGTATTGCTCCGAGACACTTTGCTCGCCGGTCGAGCGTCCGCCGCTCAAGACATAAGCCAGTTTTTCGCCTACCACGGTATCGTACTCGGTGATGTAATTCCCCTGGCGCGCCATGTAAAGGCCGATCTTGAGCAGCACGAATGTGCTATCTCCACCGACCTTGATGTCCTGACGCGGCGCGCCCGGCGCGTGATTCTCAGCCAGCAAAAGTGCCAGCGATTTAGCGTCCGCAAGAAGGCGTTCGCGATTCATGGAAATCACATCTCCTACGCGCAACAAGCCTAAATGACGCGCATCCTCGGCGCTCGAGGAAACTTTGGCGTAGCCAATCAGCTCAAATGCCCGCCTGGCATCGCCCAGGCGCAGTATCATCTCCTTGCATCCGCCGCCCCCGGGAATCACGCCCACGCCCGTCTCGACCATTCCCATGTAGAGCTCGGCTGACGCTTGCACCCGCGCCCCGTGCAAAGCAATCTCGCATCCGCCACCGAGCGTCATGCTGAACGGCGCCACCACTACAGGCTTCACGGCGTATTTCAGAGCCATGTTGGCCTGCTGGAAAGCGCTGATCATTGCGCCCAATTCGTCCCACTCGCCTTCTTGCGCGGCCAGCAGAACCAACATGAGATTGGCGCCCACGCTGAAATTTTCGCCGTCGTTGGCGATGACCATTGCCTCGAAGTTTCGCGCGGTTTCATCGATCGCGGAATGCATCATCGCCACCTGGTCGCCACCGATCGCATTCATCTTGCTGTGAAACTCCAGGCACAGCACACCATCGCCGATATCGATAAGTGATGCGCCGGCGTTCTTCTTCACCACGCCTCGCGCGCGCTTCAGATCGCTGAGCACCAGAATGCCCGGGCGCTCTTCCATTGGGCAGTAGCCGGCGCTGCACAGGTCGAAATACCCGGTCCGCGGAGCGCCATCGGGATCCGCCGGCCGGTAAAACGATTTCGCGCCCGCCGAGAGCATGCGCTGCACATTCTCGGGCAGCGCGCGCCCCTCGCCCTCGATGCGCCGCGCCGTGGTCTCGAAGCCCAGCGCATCCCACAGCTCGAACGGCCCCAACTTATTGGCGTAGCCCCAGCGCATGGCGCGATCGATCTCCACCACGCGATCGGAAATCTCCGGCACAACGCTTACCGAGTAAAGAAACAGGTCGCTGAGCAGCTTCCACAAGAAATCGCCAGCGCGGTCCGGCGCCGCTACGAGCATACGTAACCGCTCGCCCAGGTCGTCGATATTCTTCGCCGCGTCGATCGAAGCGAAGTGCGGCTTTTGCATGGGGTGGTATTCGAGCGCCTTCCAATCGATGGTCAAAATCTCCTTCTCCGCGCCTTTGCCTAATCGCTTGTAAAGGCCCTGTCCTCGCTTTTCGCCCAGCCAGCCGCGTTTCACCATTTCACCCAGAAACGGTTGCAACACGAAGCGGTCGCGCCAGGGATCGTGCGGCGCCATGTCATGCAGGTTGCGCGTGACCAGCGCCCACACATCCAGCCCGACAATGTCCAGCAAACGGTAACTGGCGCTTCTTGGCAACCCCATCGCCGGTCCAGTGAGGGCGTCTACCTCTTCGATCGTGTAGTCTTCCTCGACAGTCAGCTTGTGAATGGTTGAGCCGAAGAATGTCCCGATGCGGTTGGCAATAAAGTTAGGCGTGTCTTTGCAAGGCACCACACCCTTACCCAGCCGACGGTCGGCGAACTCGCGCACGAAGCCCAGCACCTCCGGCAACGTCTCGGCGCCGGGAATCACCTCCAGAAGATGCAGATATCGGGGTGGATTGAAAAAGTGAGTGCCCAGAAAATGCTGGCGGAACTCGTGATCGAATCCTTCTGAAATGGTGGCCAACGGAATACCACTGGTATTGGTGGAGATGACCGTGCCCGGCGTGCGCAGGATCGACACCTTGGCCATCAGCCCGCGCTTGATGTCCAGGTTCTCGGTAACCGCCTCGATCACCCAGTCACATCGCCGGATGTCTTTCAGATTGTCTTCGAAATTACCTGGTGTGACGAGTTTCGCCGCGTCCGGAGTGAAAAATCCGCCTGGCTTCTGCTTGGTGGCGTTCTCGATGCCTGCCAGAGCTGCCGCATTGCGGTTCGCATTTCCCGGCAAAACGATATCCAGCAGCAGCGCTGGAATTCCCGCATTGGCAAAGTGGGCCGCAATGCGCGAACCCATGGTCCCCGCGCCCAGCACGGCCACTCGTTGGATAGGCTTCACACGGGGAGTTTACCGCGAACCGGGCTGAGCGCGGAACTAGCCTATGTCGAAACGTCCCGAGATCGATGTCACAGTGATGTTATCGCCATTGAGGATGCCGGTAACTTTGGCATGAACGGGTTTCCCCGCGGCGACATCTTTCGCCCATGACGCTTTGGTCTTCAGTTCTTCAGCCGCGCGGGCGTTGCCGATCGCATCAAACTTCATCACCTGGCCTTCCTTGGTCTTCAGCGCGAATGCCGTGGTGGACGAACTGACCGGGCAGCTCTGCATTTCCCCATGGTCTTTTTTGTGACCTTTCTCTGGCCGGCCTGAATCAACGGCCGCGCCCTTGTTCTCTCCGCTGTTTTCCTTGGTCGCCTGCGATTCCGCCGCACCGCTGCCGCCGGCGCAATTGGCGTCCACCAGAATCCCTTGCCAGCTCTGGACGTTCACCCCGCCGCTAGCGCTCGGCTTCTGGGCGTCCGTTTGCGCGCTCGCTACACCGTAGACCAGAAACAGCGCCGCGAAAGACCCTGCAATTTTTACCATGAGCACAACCTCCCGGCCAGGAGTAAGCATTTTGGCGGCCTCTGTATCCTGCAGCACCAAAAACGCAACGGGGCGCAATCGGCTCCGGGCGACTCACGACCGGTTGGTATCATGAACACTTCGGAAGTCCCACCCGGCATGGAATCCACTCCAGCGAAACGCGCGCGCCGCAGAATCCCACACTGGCTGATTGTGGTTCTGACCTACGCGATCTCCATTGCCAGTCTGTTGTGGGCCTTGCGCGGATACGAATTTTCGCAGATCCAGTCGGCCATTCTCTCCGTCAAGTGGGGATGGGTGTTGGTGGCAGTCGTGCTCGATCTTGCCGTCTATGTCGTGCAATCCTGGCGGTGGCTTACCCTGCTCCGTCCCATCGAACGCCTGGGCCTCTGGGAAACGACGCATGCCATCTTCATTGGCCTGTTCGCCAGCGGCGTGCTGCCCTTGCGGCCGGGAGAAGTCATCCGCTGCTATCTGCTCTCGGTCTGGGGCGAGATCCCGCTCTCGCTGACGCTGACCTCCGCGGCCATCGAGCGTGTTCTTGACGGCATCTTTCTCGTCTTAGCGTTTTGGGTCGCGACGTGGTTCGTCAGCATGCCGCGAGAGTGGCTCGATTTCGTGCAAATCCTGGCGATTCTCGTGCTGGCCCTTACTGTCTTGTCCGTTTATGTCCTGTTCCACCGGCAGCATGCGCACTCGTTCTTGGCCGGTCGGAGTTGGGGCCGGAAATTTCTGCACGTCCTCGATCAAATCCATGAGATTGGCAACTGGCGCACCTTGGCTGGCGCCTCGGGCATTACGTTGCTCTATTGGTTCCTGCAAGCTCTCTCGGTTTGGGCGCTGTTTCTCAGCTACGACATGGATCTTTCCATCTGGCACGCCTGGGCCGTGATGCTGATCAAATCCATCGGTACCGCCATCCCCAGCGCTCCCGGCAACATCGGGGTGTTCCAATACATGGTCAAAAAGGCGCTCATCCTTTTCAATGTCGAGTCTGGCGTCGCCGTGGAACTCTCGGTGTTGATGTGGGTCGTCATGACCCTGCCGCTGCTGATCGCCGGGCTAGCCGCCGTCTTAATGACCGGCTCCAGCCTCCGCGAAATCCACCATCACGCGCATCATCCTGTGACCAAATCCCAAATCCCAAATCCCGAGTCCTAAGTCCCGCGTTATAATCTCCCCGTCATGCACAAACTGATCCTCTCCACACTACTTTGCGCGGCCCTGCTTACCGCCCGCGATCCCGATGGCAAACTCCGCGTCATTGCATTTGGCGCGCATCCCGATGATTGCGACAGCCGCGCCGCCGGCACCGCTGCCCTCTTCGCACAAATGGGACACCACGTGAAGTTTGTCGCGGTCACCAACGGCGACGCCGGCCATCAGAGCGAAGGCGGCGGGATGCTGGCCAAGCGCCGCCGCGCCGAAGCCACGGAATCCGGCCGGCGTCTCGGAGTCACTTACGAAGTCCTCGACAATCACGATGGCGAGCTGCTGCCCACTCTTCAAGTGCGCCAGCAGATCATTCGCCGCATCCGTCAGTGGAACGCCGATATCGTGCTCGCGCCGCGGCCCAACGACTATCACCCAGACCATCGCTACACCGGCGTGCTCGTGCAGGACGCCGCCTACATGGTGGTCGTGCCCAACGTCTGTCCCGATACACCGCCCTTGCACGACAATCCCGTCTTTCTTTACTTTGAGGACAATTTCCAGCGACCCAATCCCTTCCGTCCCGACGTCTCCATAGACATCGGTTCCGTGTACGACAAGAAAGTCGATGCCCTCGACTCGCATGTCTCGCAGGTCTACGAATGGTTGCCCTGGGTGGCCCACACCCTCGATCAGGTTCCTAAGGATGTCGTCGAGCGCAAGAAATGGCTGGCCGCCCACCGCGAGGGCCGCATCACACCCGAGATCCGCAAGACTCTCGAAAAATGGTACGGCGCCGAAAGGGCCGCCCGCGTGCGAGACGCGGAATCCTTTGAGCTCTGCGAGTATGGCCGCCGCCCTACCGACGAAGAGCTGCGCAGCTTGTTTCCGATGCTGGGCAAGTAGGTTTTATGAGGAGCACGGTTTCCAGTCGCGGTCAAACTGTCATGCCGGCCGAGTTGCGCCGTAGATACGGTGTGAGCTGCGGTACGGCACTGGAATGGATCGATACCGGCCACGGCATTCAGGTCATTCCACTTCCAGCCGACATCATCGGCGCGCTCAGAGGCAGTGGCAAGGGTCGAGATCTCGTTTCCAAGTTGTTGAGCGACCGCCGGAGGGACCGACACTGATTTGGGTGGCCTCCGACAAGCCACTGCGACCGGTGCCATTCCAATTGAACCGTGCGCAGTCTAACTCTAGGTTTCTTCCTGGCCCTGACTCTGACCGCCCAGCATCGTGGCGGCTCCAATTACAGCTGGTACCATCTCGACCCCAACTGTGTTCGCAACCCCTACGGTGTCATTCCAAATTACGGCACTGCCGCGGCGGAAATTGACCGGCAGCTTGAAGCCATGTTCCGCAACGGGCAAAGACGGCTGCGCATTCCCATCTATCATGGCCGCGGCATCGGCGGCGGCACCAACATGGAGTCCAAGGGCGGAGATCTCAATCCACAGTGTCGAGAGAATCTTCGCCGCCTTCTCGCAACCATTCGCCGCATCGGCTTCTCCGAAATCATCGTTGGATTTCTTCCGCAAGGGTCGAACAACCCCGCACGATGGACTGCGTTCCAGCCGGACATCTACGAAGAGAACTGGCAGCTCATCACCAATCTTCGTCCCTTGATCACCGCCGCCCACGTCTCCTACCACATCGATCTATGGAACGAAGGCAGCCCCGGCGCTCGCCAGCCCATTGTTCTGGAATACTGCCAGAGGCTCTGGAATCAGTATGCAGCCGCCTACGGAACGCGCGATACCATCGGCTTCTCCATCATTCCGGGTTCCGACCGGCTGCAACTCGTCAGCACCGTGTACGGCAGTAGTCCGTTTGGAAATCACGGCCCGCCGCACGAGCTCGATCTGCACTTTTATAAAGATGCCGCCGCGCGCTTCGCGACCGCCCGCTCAATCCTGCGAGCCACCGGCTATCGCCAGCCATGGATTCTCGGAGAGTCTTACTACAACGATTCCGCGGAAGCGCAGGCCCTGCGCCAAGCCATCCGCACCACGCACCAGAAAGTGCTGTACCTGCTACAGTGGCCGCTCACCGCCGATGCCGCCTGTCGCGACGTCAGCCTCGCACCGCCCGTCGATTTTTCCAATTATATGGCAGAGGGCTTCTGATTCGCAGCTCGGTTTTTCTCCGCGTCTTTGCGTCTCTGCGGTGAACTCTTTCCTCCCCTTCTCCAAACGTGCCATAATCTCGTCCGGAACCCCATTTCTTCCAAGGAAAACATCGCCATGAAAAATAATCCTTCCCGTCGTACCTTCTTCCAAAACACCGCCCTAGCCGCCGGCAGTCTGCTCGGAGCTAAGACCGTGCTTCTTGAGCCGTTCGCGCTCAGCGCCAAGCCCGTGCCCGCCAGCGATCGCATCCGCTTCGGCCAGATCGGTATCGGCATGCAGGGATCTGGCTTGCTTCCCGCCGCCATCAGTTTGCCTGGTGTCGAATGCGTCGCCGCGGCCGATCTCTACGATGGCCGCCACACGCTCGCCAAGGAACTCACCGGCAACGCCAGCCTGCCCACCACGCGCCGCTACCAGGAACTGCTCGACCGCAAGGACATCGACTGCATCGTCGCCGCCGTTCCTGACCATTGGCACAAACGAGTAGTCGTCGACGCCTGCAACGCCGGTAAAGACATCTACTGCGAGAAGCCCATGTCACACACCGCAGAACAGGGCTTCGATATGGTGGAAGCGGCCCAGCGAAACAACCGCATCGTGCAAATCGGTTCACAGCGCGTTAGTTCGGTTCTCTGCGCCAGAGCTCGCGAAATGTATCACAGCGGTGCCATCGGCGATGTCGAGCTGGTCGAGCTCAGCCTCGGCCGCAACGATCCCAACGGCGCCTGGGTGTACCCGCCGCCCACCGACGCCTCCGCGCAAACCGTCGACTGGGACACCTGGCTCAACGACGCTCCGAAAATTCCATTCGACAAATACCGCTTCGCGCGCTGGCGCTGCTGGAAAGAATATGGCACCGGCGTGGGCGGCGACCTGATGGTTCACTTAATCAGCGGCATGCAGGTCACGCTCGGCTGGAACGAGCCGCCGCGGTCGGCCCAGGCGTTGGGAGGCATCTTCCGCTTCAACGATGGCCGCAACATGCCTGACTTCCACGTCGTGCTGTTCGACTATCACGGCATTCCCGTTTATGTCCGCCTGGACCTGGGTTGTGAATCGCCCGAACTGGCGCGCTTCATGGGCCCGAAAGGTATTCTCGACGCCGGCGAGTTCGATCTCCGCCTCTCGCGGCAAAGAGGCATTGACGTCGCTCCCAGCTATTACTCCGGCGGCTTCCCGGCGAAAATGCGCGAACAGTACGTCACCGAATGGCACAAAGAGCACGACCCTCAGCCCGGCCACGAGCCGCTCATGACCGACGAGGTCTATCACGGCAACGATTGGGACGACGTCCGCCCGCACCTCTGGAATTTCTTCCAGGCCGTGAAATCGCGCAAGCAGGTCACCGAGGACGCCGTTTTCGGCAACCACGCCGCCATCGCCTGCCACATGGCCAACGAATCCTACTTCCGGAAGAAACCGGTCTACTGGGACGCCGCCTCGCGTAGCATCAAGAGCTAAGTTGCACGCATACCACAAGACTCTGGGCGGAGCTGTCCCAGTGGTTCAAGGCCATCTCGTCCTGTTCTGGTGTCACGAATGCCCCCGCAATGACGGCCCATGTTACCAACTCCAGGGAATTGCGCGCCATCGTAAGATGGAAAGACCTGCTATTCATGGCCCACGACAACATGCCTTCGAAAGTCGCCCTGCTGGAAGCTCGAATTGCCGCCAATTGGCCCGCAATCCGGAAAGCACGCCTCGACACAAGCGACAGGCGTCAGCGCCTGAACGATCTCTTTCTCCCTCGCAATTCACCCGATACAAGCCTCGTAGTTTTCGGCTCAGTAGCTAGGCAGGAAGTCACGTCAGGTAGCGACCTCGACTGGATTCTACTGATTGATGGGCAATCCACTCCTGAACACAAAGAGCAAGAACGTGCAATCGAAAGCACGCTTGCTTCCCAAAAATACACGGAACCCGGCAAGAGTGGAGTCTTTGGCCGAATGGTCGGCAGTCATGATCTTGTTCACAATATCGGTGGTGAGGATGACCTGAATTCAAACACAACTCGCCGAGTCCTTCTGCTGCTGGAATCCCTATCCATAGGCAATCGTGAAGCCTACGATCGTGTCCGGAAACAAATCCTCCGACGATACCTTGAAGATGATCGCGGCATCAGATACAGCAGTGGGCAGACACGCATTCCCCGCTTTCTCCTCAACGACCTCACTCGCTATTGGCGAACCGTAACCGTGGACTTCGTGTATAAGCAGCGGGCGGAAAATGACAAAAAGTGGGCGTTGCGAAATGCCAAACTTCGGATGTCTCGTAAGTTGGTGTTCGCCGCCGGTCTGCTGCAGTGCTTTTTCTGTCATCTAGACGCCGCCGCAGATCCTGCCAGACAAGCATTGAAGGTGACCGAGCCAGATGTTTCTCCGCTGACGGCCTACATCGAGCATCAACTTTCATTCACACCCCTGGAAGTGGTCGCCAAAGCCTGCCTTGAACAGAGTATTAAGCCCGCAACCGCCCGAGCCATTTTTGATAACTATGATCGCTTCCTTACCATTCTCGATGACGCTGAAAAACGGTCCGAGCTCGAACAGGCCAGAACACATGCCGATTTACGCAAATCCGAGGCTTGGAAAGAAGTGAGAGAAGTGAGCTCTCCTTTCCATGAAGGCCTAGTCAGGCTCTTTCTCGATGATGATGAAGACCTGAAACAATTAACTATGAAATATGGGGTTTTTTGATGCGGCGATTCGGATTTTCCACGGGCGCCCTGGCTAGGGGAGATTTTCGACGTGCCCTCGAACTGCTGCGCATCCACGAAATCGATGCCGTGGAGCTTTCGGCGCTCCGGCTCGATGAATTTGAGCCTCTTGTTTCAGCCATAACGAATCTGGACCTGCGGCGTTTCTCTTTCGTTTCAATTCATGCACCCAGCTGGTTTAGTCCCGAGCTCGAACGGGGGGTTGTCAACGACCTCCGTTTGCTAGCCGAGTCCGGGTACCCGGCGGTGGTGCATCCCAACGTAATTTACACCCCCGAGATGTGGAACGAACTTGAAGGTAAGCTACTTATCGAGAATATGGACAAGCGCAAGCCAATCGGGAGAACTGTGAGCGAGATGCGGCAGATTTTCGATTCGCTTCCCGCGGCCCGGTTTTGTTTTGACATCGGTCATGCGCGGCAGGTCGACCCGAGCATGACGGAAGCATCACTGTTGCTCAACGTATTTGGTGATCGCTTGACAGAGGTGCACATCAGTGAGGTGAACACAGCGAGCCGGCACGATCCTATTTCATGGAACGCTATCAAGGCTTTTCAATCGGTTGCGAAGTATATCCCAGAGAATGTTCCAATCATTCTCGAGCCGCTCATCGACCAAGGTCAAAGCCAAATCGAAACTGAAATCCAGCGCGCTCGCGAGGCTCTGACTACTTTCTCGCTTGCCAGCACTTGAAAACCACTGTGCTTCTCTCTGGGTGAACACGGAGAACCGCCTTAACTTCGAGTCGCGCCCCAGTGGTTCAGGTCGGCTCAATCCCCACGTACAATTATTCGATCCGCAGTGCCAACGAGGGATCGGTGGTCATTGCGCGCCGGCCCGGCAGGTAGCAGGCAACCAGCGCCGTCAAGAGCAACAGCACGGCTACCGCTGCGTACGTGAGAGCGTCGAACGGCTTGACGCCAAACAGCAGTGAAGCGAAATAGCGCGAGAACCACGCCGCTCCAATCCCGCCGAGCACAATCCCCACCAGCGCCGGCTGCATCCCCTGACCGATCGTCATCCGCAGGATGCTGCCCGTGCTGGCTCCCAACGCCACACGCAAGCCGATCTCGGAGGTGCGCCGGCTCATGGAATACGAGAGCACCCCATAGATGCCGGTGGTCGCCAGCAGTAGCGCCAACCCGCTGAACACCGCCAGCAGAATGGCGTTGAAGCGCTGCGGCGCAACCGACGTTTCGACTACTTCGTCAAATGTGCGCACATCAGCAATGGGAAGGTTCGGGTCCAGGTTGTTGATGATCGATCGCACCGCCGGCATCAGCGCCAGCGGATTGCCCCGCGTGTGCACCACGAATTCGCTCGTCAGCGCGATGCGGCCATACGGAAGATACACGGTGAGCGTAGGATCGGCGGCCAGCCCGCGCTCGCGGCTGTCTCCCACCACGCCAATCACTTCCGCGTCCCCACCGCTTTGTCCTTTCCACAGAATCACGTGCTTGCCAATCGGATCTTGACTCGGAAAGATCAGCCTCGCCAGCCGCTCGCTGATGATCACGCGCCGCTGCGGCTCCGGTTGGCCGCGCTCGGCCCACACTGGCTTATCGGTCTCATCGAAACTTCTTCCACGCAGCAGCGGTAGCCCGATTGCCCGGAAGTAACCCGGCGACACGATGCGCCATCCCGCCCACGGCGCGGTTTGGTGCTCCTCTGTGTGCGTACCCGAACTGGAATCGATCCCCATGCCCGGATCTCCTCCCTCCACCGGGCGATTGCTTACCGCGCCCGCCGCTACTACTTGAGGCACCGCCGACAGGCGCTCTAAGAAGCGGTCCAGGAATTGCTTCCCTACACCCTTTTCGTAGTAAGACCCCGGCATGCTGACGGAGAACACCAGCCGGTTCTCGGTTTGAAATCCGCGGTTCACCTTCATCAGCTCGGTGAAGCTGCGAATCAGAAGACCCGCGCCTGCCAGTAGAAGAAACGAGAGCGCCACTTCACCAGTAACCAGCACCGCGCGCACCCTGCCCTGCCCTCGGCTGCCCGTTTGCCGGTCTCCATCGCGCAGCGCCGCCACGATGCCGCTCACCTGCGCTTGCAATGCCGGGGCAACACCGGATAGCACCCCGGTCACAATCGCAATGACTACCGCAAATCCCAGCGCCCACGGATTGAGATCGGCGTCCGCCAATCGCGGCACAACGCTGACTTCTGACACGCGAATGGCATTCAGCACGGCCCAGGCTAGTGCCACACCCAGGGCGGCGCCAAAGGCGCTCAACAGCAGTGACTCCATCATCACGAAGCGCATCAACCGCGCTCTGCCGGCGCCCAGTGCGGTACGCACGGCAATCTCGCGCTGCCGTGCCGTTCCCCGCGCCAAAAGCAGATTGGCCATGTTGAGGCACCCGATCAGCAGCAGGAATGTTACTGCACCCAAGAGCACCCACAGTGCGCGCCGCGTGTTGTCGGCTGCAACCCAGCCGCTCGACGAATCGAGCCGAAACCCGATGCCCTTGTCGTCGTTGGGATAGGTTCGTCCGAGTACCGCCGCGATCTGCCGCAGGTCTGCCTGCGCCGCTTCCACCGTGACGCGGGGCGCAAGCCGGCCGATTACCGCGAATTCCCAACTGCCGCGATCCGCATCGGCGTGATAGACAATCGGGATGTAGAGCTGACCGTTGATCCAGGGCTCTCCGGGCGGAAGAACGCCAATCACTGTGTACGCGTGGTCGTTCAGCCGCATCGTGCGGCCCAGGATGTTTGCGTCCCCGCCGAAGCGGCTCCGCCAAAACTGGTTGCCCAGGATCGCTACGTGATTCATGCCATCGCGGCTCTCCTCGTATGAGAAGTCGCGACCGAGTACGGGCGACACTCCCAGCGCGCGGAAAAAGCCCGTGCTGACAAAACTGGCGGTCACCCGTTCCGACGGACCGTCGCCCGTCAGGTTGGCCTCGCCATAGTGATACGTTCCGACCTCCACGAACGAACGGTTCCGCGAACGGACATCCCAGAAGTTGGCTTCTGAAAACGACGCCCGGTCAATGCCACGCGCGAGGCGCGTTTCGGAAATCTGCACCAGCCGGTCGCTATCGCGAAACGGCAGTGGTCTCAGCAGTGCCGAATAGAAAATGCTGAATACCGCGGTGCTCGCGCCCATTCCCAGCGCCAGCATGAGCGTGGCTAATACCGTGAGACCTGGGTTGCGCCGCAGCCCGCGCAATGATTGCCGCAACTCCGCTCCAATCGCGTCGAGCGTCACACCAAGGCGCACATCGCGAACCGCCTCTTTGATTTGCTCCGCACCCCCCAGTTCGAGCAGGGCCTCGCGGCGCGCCACGCTCGGATCGGCGCTGGTCCGCGCTTTCTCGTCTTCCAGCATCTCCCGATAGGAGCGGATCTCGTCATCCAGCTCTTTTTCGACCTTCTGCCTGTTCGAAACGTTGCGCCATAGTGTTTTCAACCGGTGCCAGAACTGCATAGTCGCTCCTCGATTGGACTAGGGCGTTTCGAGCGCGCTCGCCATCGCCGCCGAGATACGCGCCCACTGATCGGCCTCTTCTTTGAGCTGCCGCCGCCCCGTTTTCGTGAGCCGGTAGAATTTGGCTCGCCGGTTATTCGCCGAATCGCCCCACGCAGAACTCAACCAGCCGGCTTCTTCCATGCGATGCAGCGCCGGGAACAGCGATCCCGGCTTCACCTGGAACGTTCCCCCAGTGACTTGCGCGATGCGCCTCGATATTCCGAGCCCGTGCATCGGCTCCAGTGCCAGAACCTTCAGGATCAGGACGTCCAGCGTGCCTTGCAGCAGAGAGGTGGAGGACGGCGGCATCTTCGTACAGACATTCTATATGAGGGCAGCCCCGAGCGCAATGTCTTTTTTCTTCGACTGCGACAAAGGGATTGCGCCACTCTTTGCATCGGGCACGAATGCCGCTTCGCGTAGGGTAGCGAGCTAGATCGGCAACACCCTAATCCGCTCCTGAACAGGATCCACGGTCACCAGCGCGCCCTGTTTGAGATGAGCGTCGGCAGCTCGAATCGCACGCAATACCGCGCCACCGATGCTCGAAGGTAGCACTTCTTGCGACCTCAGCTGGATCACACTCGGTCCGCTGGTTTTGCGCCTGGCCAAAAGCGCGCCGAAATCTAGATCGTGGGTGAAGATGACGTAACCGTGCACGTCGGCATAGTGCAGAATCTCGGAGTCCGGCGCGGAAACCGGCCCAACCAAGGACCAGTGAACCGCTTCGATGCCATGCTCAGCCAAGAACGGAACCCACAAAGGGCTCAAGTTCATGTCGATGAGCAGCTTCATCTGCCCGGCAGTGGCACTTCGATCTCCTCAACTCGCCAGGCAGCATAGGCCAGCGCTTGCCGGATGTCTTCCTCTTCGAGGTACGGATAGGCAGCTAGGATCTCAGCGTGCGAGTGGCCCGTGGCCACCAGCCCCACAATGGTCCCCACCGTCACGCGCATCCCGCGCAGGCATGGCTTGCCTCCCATGATCTGAGCGTCCCGCGTAATGCGATCCAGTTCCGGCATACGGTCTGACTATATTGTAAACGTGATCCGATCCGGACATGATGAGACTATAATCGTTTATCAAGTAAATCGGCTCGGCTGGCAGGCAGCATGTCTGAAAAAGAAAGCCTAGATATTCTTGGCATTCAACCAATAGGTAAGGCAGTCGAGAAGGCCACTTGCGCGACGGTCGACGGAATTGCGGCGGTCCTGAGCCGCATCTGTTTACCTGCAGCTGAGGAGTACGGACTATGGTTTCGGGATCGAGTGCACCACTGGAGGACCCAAAACTTGGCTGTGATCGTCCAAGCGACCGAACGGAAATTGTCTGAAAGTGGCGCTGCACCGGGAGTGCACGCGCATCCGCGGCTCGTAGGTACGATCCTCAGTGAAGGCTCTTGGATTGACGATTCCGAGGTGCAAGAAATGTGGGCCGGCCTCCTGTCATCATCGTGTTCTGAGTCCGGGGATGACGACAGTAATTTGCTTTTCGTCAATCTGTTGTCCGGCATGACTAAGATGCAGGCCAAGATTCTTCGGTACGCCTGTTAGCGAGCCGAGAAGGCGGCAGCTCCCAACGGCCTCATATTCGCACGAGACCTCGTAGCAACGCTCCAACAGGTTGTTGAGTTAGCTGGGCAGGACGACGTACACAGGCTCGATCGCGAACTTGATCACCTCCGCGCACTTGAACTGCTGGAGCACGGAGGGTTCGATATGACCGATAGGAGTCTCGTTGCTCACTTGACCCCTACCTCTCTGGCGCTTCACATGTATGTTCGATGTGAGGGCTCGCGTTGTTCCCCACTTCAATATTTCGGTCTTAGTGCCGCAACAGGCACTGATCCCAAGTGATGCGCGAGCATACCTGGACAATCGCCAGACCTCGACCTCACACCCGCCTCACCTCCACCTCCCGCCCCATCTCCTCGGCCGAAACATATCCCGCGTAAATTGTCAGCGTCACATCCAGCGCCAGTTCCACATCGCTCTCCGGAGTCCGGCCCTCGCGCACGCACTCAATGAAGTTCCGCAGCTCACGCCCGTAGCCCAGGCTCCATCCCTCTTCGGGCGACGCCGGAATCCAGCCCTCGTTTGAGCTGATCTTCTCCACGAGATAAATGTCCTTGAACTGTTCGTGCCGCGGATTGTAGACATCCAGCACGCTCACCGGGCTGATGCGGCACCGCGTCCGATGATTGTTGGCGAACACCTCCACGTAATCGTAGATCCCGCCCATCACCAGTTCTGACGCTGTCACATCCGCCACTGTCCCATCCTCGAATGTCACATGCAGCAACGCGTAATCTTCCGTGTCCTGATACTTCGTCCGCAGGAACCCGCGATCCTCAAACCCTGGAATGCTCGTGATCGAATGCGTGCGCGCCGAAACCGACGCCGGTCGCAGCGGCCGTCCCATCCGCGCCAGCCCTTCCTTGCGCTTCAGATACAGAATCGCACCCAGCGGATGGCACCCCTTCGCGATCAGGGACCCGCCGCCCTGCACGCTCCAGATCCCGTAAACCGGCGAGTGTGAGCCGTTGTGCGACTCCTCGCCCTGCATCCGCAGTATCTGCGCCCGCGATTTTTCGATGATCTCGCGCTCCTTCTGCACCGAAGGCGCGTAAACGAAATTCTCCGCGTAGCCCAGCGTAATGCCCGCGCCGCGCACCGCATCCAACAGCTCGCGCCCCGAGGCGACCACCGCATCCAGCATCTCGCGCTTGCTCGTTTTCTCCGGCGAGCCGTAGAATCCCGTCAGCGGTTTCTCGACAATCACGTGCTTACCCGCGCGCGCCGCCGCCAGAATGTACTGCTGGTGCGATGATGGCGGCGTACAGATGTCCAGCACATCGATCTCGGGCAGCATCTCTTCCACCGACGCAAACGCCCGCAGCTTGTGCTTCGCCGCGAACGCGTCCCGGCTCTCCTCGCGCGCCGACGTCACACCAACCACTTCGACGCCCGCTTCAGGCAGATTCTCCAGATGGAACCGCGCGGCGAACCCCGCCCCGGCAATTCCGAGCTTCAAAGTTTTCATCGTGAGTTACGCCGCAATTCGGCTGCTGGCTTTCTTGAAAGTACGATCTCCCAGGGTGCACACGACGCAATTCGGGGACTGGCTTCGAAATTCAGTCGAACAAACTCACGGAAACGGTTGCCTGCCCGGTCCGGAATTTCGTTGCCTGTACCCGAATTGCCCTCACGGGTTCCGCTAGATTCTCCCGCCGAATTGCCCGTTGCAGACCCCTACGAAGCCTTGCGGCCCGGCGCAGTCTGCCCCGCAGGTCTTCCAGGTCCAGTCTGCCCCGCCGGTCTTCCAGGTCCAGTCTGCCCCGCCGGTCTTCCAGGTCCAGTTTGCCCGCCAGGCCGTCCAGGACCGGGCTGTCCAATTGGTGGCGGAGGAGGCCCGGCAGGCCGCGGAGGGCCAGGAGGCCGTCCAGGGCCAGGCGGTCGTCCCGGTCCGGCACTCACCGCTGGTTCCGGTGGCGGAGGCGGCGCCGGCTTCTTTCGCGTGTTCAGCCGCTGGGTGATCAGCTCGTCTTTCAACTTCTGGTACTTCGGCGTGCCCGGCTTCGCGCCGGCCTTCTCAACATCCGCATCCGTGACTTCCAGCGCCGTCGGGTAATACTTCTGTAAATAGTTCCGTATCCGGTCCTGCACCGTACGCTGTTGCGATCGATAGAGCAGAAAGAGCAGCTCATCGCCGGGCGCCTTCACTAACGCCTGATAAACTTGCGACGGCTGCTTCAATCGCGCCGACTTCAGGGCGTGCTCCAGTTTCTTCGCGCGCGGCTCGAGTTTCTGCCACAGGTCCACTTCCGTCCTGTGCATCTCCAGCGTGCGGATCAAATCGGTCCTCTCGCGCGCCGTCATTTTCTCCGTGAGCACGAACAAAAACGGCCCTGTGCCCGCCGGACGGATCCCGTTACCGGCCGGCAGCAGCTTGCGCAACTTCTCCAGTTTCGCAATCGAAGGAACGCTGAGCTTCGGCCCTACCAGCGCCGCTGAGAAGATCTCCAGCAGACGCGCCTGCTCCAGTTCCTTCATGATCTCGCCTGCATTCGGCTCCTCGGCAATGTTGCGCAGCTCTTCGTACAACGTCCGGCCCGTGATCAGTTTTTCGAGTTCCGCTTCGCGAGCGTTGTCGTATTGCCGCTGCGTTCGCTCCTCCACGGTGAAACCGAACCTCACGCGGAACCGGATCAGCCGCAATAATCGCGCCGGGTCTTCATAGAATGCATAGGAGTGCGTGGCGCGCAGCTCGCGCGCGCTCAAATCCGCCAGGCCGTTCGTCGGATCGATCAGTAAGCCCTTGGAGCCGCGGTTCAGCGACAGCGCGATCGCATTCATCGTCAAGTCGCGCCGGCGCAGATCGTCTTGAATGAATGCCGCCGTCACCTGCGGTTTGCCGCCAGGCTTCGCGAACTTCTCCGTGCGCGACATGCCGATCTCAGCCGTCACCGCGCCCGGAAACAAAAGATCCACCACGCGCCGGTTCTCGTCGATCGAGAGGATGCGGGCGCCGCCCTTTTCCGCCACCGCTTTGCCGAGCTTCAACGCGTTGCCTTCCACCACGAAGTCCAGGTCACGCAGCGGAAAACCGCCCAGCATGTCTCGCATCGCGCCGCCTGCAAGAAACAGGTTCAAGTTGGCGTGGCTGGCCGCCGCCTGCACCTCCGCCACCGCGCGGTTCTGGTCCGCGTTCAAGTGGCTCTCCAACATGAACATGTAGTCGCTCATGAAATTAGTCAGGCACGCGGATGATGTTCGTCCAGAGTCTTGCGCAACCGGGTTCGCATGACGTGTGTGTAGATCTGCGTGGTCGAAATGTCCGCATGGCCGAGCATGGTTTGTACGCTGCGCAGGTCGGCGCCGCCTTCGAGCAGATGCGTCGCGAAACTATGCCGGACCACGTGCGGGCTCAGATTCCGAAAAATTCCCGCCCGCTTGCCGTGTACCCCGAGCAGCTTCCAGAATGCCTGGCGCGTCATCGCCCCGCCCCGCGCGGTCACAAACAGATACCGGCTGCCTCGGCCCTTCAAAATCCGCCCTCGGGCAGACTCCAGATACCGCCGCACCGCCCCCACCGCCGACCGGCCCACCGGTACCACTCGCTGCTTATTTCCCTTCCCCGTGGTCCGCAGAATCCCCAGCTCCAGGTTCAGATCTGAAATCCCTACCCGGCATAGCTCCGAAACCCGCAGCCCGGAGGCATACAGCAGTTCGAGCATCGCCCTGTCCCGAATCCCGGTCGGCAAGGACGCGTCCGGCGCCTGCAGAATCTTGTCGATTTGACTTAGATTCAAAAACTTAGGTATCGTCTTCCACTGCTTTGGCGTGCGCACGTTCTCGGTCGGGTCGCTCTTCACTTGCCCTTCCCGGAGCAGAAAACCGTAAAAATTGCGTAACGTAGCCAGATGCCGGGCAATGGAACGGCTGCTCAGTTTCGACTTGTATAGCGAATTCAAATACTGGTGTACCGTATCCGTATGATTCCCGGACGGATGAAGGCTGCCGTAAACGTTGAAGCGCTCCAGGTCGGCTGCATATGCGGACAGCGAGTTCGCAGCTAACCCCTTTTCTATCTTACAGAAACTGAGGAATTCCGTGATCTGATTTGCCCAAGGGCCCTGGCGCACACTGGCCATTTCGCTTGTTGAGCCGTCGGACATTGTGCCAATGATACAATATCCGCGAAAATGTTTGAAACAGTTTAGTTACAAGGTGACGATTGGCAGGGTCCACAACCAAGAAGGTACTGGTCCGGCGCTTCGACCGCGAACCTCTCACGGGATTCGTCAATCCGCAATCCTACCTGTTACCAGCCGGGTTGGAACTGCTGAAGCCCGAGGGAACCGTCACCGTGGTACCCTACCGCGAGATCAAAACCGTTTGTTTTGTTAAAGATTTTGAGGGCGCTGAGGCCGAGCCCGAGTCGCGTGTCTTCCACACCAGGCCGAAAATGGATGGCCTCTGGGTCCGCATGCGCTTCCGTGACGGCGAAGTCATGGATGGCATCCTTTCCAACAACCTCCTGCGACTCGATCAATACGGGTTTACTTTCATCCCCCCGGAGCCTTATTCCAACAATCAGCGTATCTTCTGTCCGCGCGAGGCGCTGAGCGAGTTCCACGTGCTGGGGGTAGTGGGCAGCCCATTGACCCGCCGCCGGCGCAAAGAGGTTCCCAAGGAACAAATCGGGTTGTTTGAGCAACAGGAGTAAGGCTTACGCGCTCGCCACACCCTTGGGTTCGACTCCCAGGGCGCGGCAATCGGCTTCCACCATTTCACGCACCAGCACTTGGAACGCTACACGGTGCGTCCACCCGAGATGCTTCCTGGCTTTCGCCGCATCACCTTGCAGCAGATTGACCTCCGCCGGACGGAACAGGTCCGGATCGGGCACTACATATTCGCGATAGTCGAGGCCGGCGTGCACGAAGGCCACCTCCGCAAATTCGCGCACCGTATGCGTCTCGCCGGTAGCGATCACGTAATCGTCGGGTGAGTCCTGCTGCAGCATCCGCCACATGGCTTCCACGTATTCGCGCGCATGACCCCAGTCACGTTTGGCCTCCAGGTTCCCCAGCCGCAGCTCCCGCGAGCGCCCGGCGGCGATGCGCGCTACTCCCGACGTAATCTTCCGAGTAACGAATTCGAACCCGCGCCGCGGTGATTCGTGGTTGAAGAGGATGCCACTCGACGCGTGTAATCCGTACGCCTCGCGATAGTTCCGCGTCAGCTCGAAACCCGCCACCTTGCTGATGCCGTAACTCGAACGCGGATGGAATCGCGTGCGCTCGTTTTGCGGAACCTCCTCCGCTTTTCCGAACATCTCGCTCGATCCGGCGAAATAGAAACGGCACCGCGGCGCCAGACTTTTCAGCGCGGCGAGCATGAAATGGGTTCCGTTGATGTTGGCGTTGAGGGTTGAGAACTCGTCGTCAAACGAATAACTGACGAAGCTCTGCGCCGCCAGGTGGTAGCACTCGTCCGGCCCGACGTTCGCCACTACCTGGTGAATGCTGGCATAACTTTCGAGCGACGCAGCATGCAGCTTGATCCGTGAGCGGATGGCTTCCAGCCGCGTCAGCCGGTGCTCCGGGTCCTCAATGGCTACGCGCCGCACGATTCCATGTACCTGGTAGCCTTTTTCAACTAATAATTCGGCCAGATACGATCCGTCCTGCCCCGTGATCCCCGTAATGAGCGCTTTGGGTGCCGTCACAGGGTTTCAGATTAGCATAGGGACAAACCAATCTAAGTCAAGTCAGGTGAATATCTTACACGTAACAGAGGTGTACGGCACCGGCGCAAGCTGAGTTATGTCGCGTGATTTCTTGTATTTACGAAAGAAAACTATTGCAATTACCCATCGGATCGGGTATATCTTATCACTATCGGAATTAACTGACTGGAGGATCGGAAAAAACGTATGCCACGCAAATCAACCGCCAAGCTCGACAACTCTATCGCACACGCACTAGGAGAGCTTTACGAGAGAAAGGAGCGCGGTAACACGTTGATTCGGGTTCTCGAAGATTATCGCCGCTTCCAGAAGCCCTGCTATGGCACCTTGCGTTCTTCATCGCACGAGTCGTCGCTGGTACCTGAGCAGGAACTGGCCCGGCTTCGTATGCGCCGTGCGGCCGTCGATCAAGTGATTCGTTCCATCGAAGCTTACTCCGCAAGACAAGCCTCCGCCTAAGCCCACCACCAATCCGCTACTATTCGCGCTCCGGCTTTGGCCCACCAGCATGGCTGCCGCGAAGGTACAGCTACGGGTGTCCCTTCGCAGCAGCCTCCTAACAGTCTCAACCCGCAAAATGCTACCAATTTATATACAATTACACCCAAAAGTGTGGGGTCAATACCCGCAATTACCGTATAATACGAAGTGATAGCACCGGCGCTAGGTGTATTCCGTCTTCATGCCCAGCATTCTCACCGTCCTCTGGGGGCTGTCCATCGTCGCCAACGGCATCGCGGCGTGGCGGCTATATCAGCTCGACTTGCATCGGGTCTACCGGTTCTTTTTCGCTTATTTGTCGTTTGCCGCGGTCCGGTCACTCACCCTGTTCGTGTTGCCGTCGGGCGTGCGGAGTAACACCTACGCCATCATCTATTTGATTACGGCGCCCGTCCTCTGGCTTTTTTACGTGCTGGTCGTGCTGGAATTGTATTCGCTGGTCCTGCGCAACTACGCTGGAATTCATAGCCTCGGCCGATGGACCCTCTACGGGGCGCTGTTTTTTTCGGTCGCGGTCTCCATCCTGGCGTTGATTCCTTCCGCGGGGAATGATTCCTCGCGGCTGCTATTTTGGTGCCTGCCAGTGGAGCGCGGCGTGGTGTTCAGCCTGGTAATCTTCCTGCTGCTGATCCTGCTATTTCTTGCGGTTTATCCCGTCGCGCTGTGCCGGAATATCCTGATTCACTCTGTGGTGTACAGTGTATTCTTTCTCAGTATCAGCATGATGATTTTGATCCGCAACGTAGTGGGCCATGACGTCATGCACCTGCTGAACACCGTTGTACTGGTGATGAACCTGGCCTGCTATGCGGCATGGATCTTCTTCCTCACGCGTGACGGCGAGAACCGGATCACCACGTTACGGCATAACTGGACGACCGCCGATGAGCAGCGACTGATCGACCAGTTGAACAGCATCAACGCCACCCTGATGCGCGCCGCCCGTAAGGAGCACCATTCTTAAGCGGGCGCGGGATCACTAAGAGGCTTGAGGATTGGTAGCCGACGTCAGATTTCGGTTAATAGCAAACTTAACCAGCCCGACTAAATCGTGAATCCCGAGCTTGCGCATAATGTTCGAGCGGTACGTGTCCACGGTTTTAGGGCTGATGTCGAGAAGTTTGGCGATGTCTTTGGGCCGCATGCCATCCACCAGGAACGAGAACACCTCGTACTCGCGCCGGCTGAGTGAAGCCAGCGGGTCCTCTGCGGGCGCCTTGCGCGGGGCTTCCAGCAGATAGTCGCGGCGCAGCAGCGGCGAAATGTAGACGCCCCCATCCTGGATGTAGCGGATGGCGTCGATCAGATGCCGCGCGGGCCCGTCTTTTAACAGATACCCGTTGGCGCCAGCGCGCAGGGCCTCGATCACCATCTTCTCGTCGCGGCTGATGGACAACACCACCAGTTTCGACGGGCAGTTGGCTTCCCGCACCTTGCGGATCACTTCCAGGCCGTGCAGCTTGGGCATGTGCAGGTCGATGATGGCGAAATCGGGCGCGAGCGCCTTGATCATCTCCACCGCGGCGAGTCCGTCCGAGCATTGGCCCGCGATCTGAAGTTCCGGCTGCGCGTCGCAGAAAGCCGCCAAGCCTTCGCGCACGATGGAATGATCGTCGGCGAGAACAATGGAAATGGTTTTGGTCTGCTGGGTCATTCGTCTTCCGTCACCGGCAGCGTAATCGCCAGGCGCGTGCCGTCCTCTGAACTGGTTAGTTGAAACTCACCCCCGAGAAGAACCACTTCGTCGCGCATGGCCCGCAACCCGATGCCGCGCAGATCCGGATTCAGCGCTCCGTGCAGCAGTTCCTCGACATCAAATCCCGCCCCGTTATCCTCCAGAGCCAAGCGGATCTGACTGGCCCCGCCGCCCAATTGCAACTTCACCTCCGTGGCGCCGGAGTGCCGCAATACATTCGTGAGACCTTCCTGAGCCGCGCGGTAGATGGTAAACCGGACGGCATCAGGTATCTCCGATTCCAATGGGCGGAGTTCAAGTGTAGCATGAAATTTTTCCGGGATTCCCGAAGTAATCCAAAGCCACTCGATTGACTGCAGCAGGTCGAGGCGTTGCCAATCGGGCGGATGCAGACGCTGGGAAACCGCTCGGATTTCACTGAGCGCTTGGTCGGCAAGCGACCGAATGCGTTCGAGGCCAATCCTGATGGGCTCAGGTGCATCCGGCACCCGCCGCGTCATCAGCTCGACGTTGACTTTGATGCCGGCTAAAGTCTGCCCAGTGCCCGAATGCAACTCACGGGCGATGCGCGTACGCTCCGTCTCCAGCGCCTCCATCACTACCGCTCCGGTTGACCGCGAGGAACGGCTGAGCGCGACGAGCGTCTGATGCGCGCGCAACAGGCGAAAATAATTCCGCGTCGCGTTGGACTGCCATCGCAGCAGGACCGCGAGCACCTCATGCCGCTGCGGACGGGCATCCGAGGAGCGAGCCCGCACTTCGGCGGAAAGAACCACCCTGTGCTCCAGCGCAAGCAGGCGGACCAGCAATACAGGGATACGCCGGTTCGCAGAAAGAAAAGTGGAAACGAGCACACGATGATTCGCGGGCGTGGACGATTGCAACATTTGGTTGGCCGCCGGAAGGTGCGGCGCGGGGAGGGCGTTTAGCAGGCTCTCCACCGGGCCCAAGCGCGCCCGTGCGCGCTCATTCATCCACAGCACGTGGCCTTGCCGGTCGCATTCAAGGAACATTCGTTCCCACGGGGTCGCACTCGAGCCCGTGCCCGGAACAGAATCCAAAGTGACTCTCCAGTTACCCCAGTTAACTAAGGTTGACACTCTAGGATGGCCAATTAGGAGAACATCTTACAAGCAGGTATATTCCTTAGTAGCATCTAAGACTTTTCTGTAGTATGCTTGGCCTATATGCTGAGACTGTTGAACTTGGCGAAACACTCCGCCTTCGTGCTGACGGGCGTAACCATCGGCGCGGCCTTGTGGAAAGCGCGCTCCAACTCTGCCTCACCTGGAGAAGACTCCGGCCCTCTCAAGCAATCGGTAGCGGATCTGGAAACGCGGCTCGCGGCCATCGAGAACCACGGCGCGCAACGTGCGCCTACGGAAGCAACACACAACAACTCAGCGGAAACACTCGCAGCGGTGGCGACTCTCGAAGCGACTGTAGCGTCGCTCACAACGCGTTACGACAGCCGTCTCTCGACGCTCGAAACACATGTAAACGATCACGAGGCGAAGCTGAAGGAACTGCCCACGCTGGCGCAAGTGGTCAGCACGATGGAAGAAATGCTTTCCAGCACCATGTCGGGCCTGGATCAGAAACTTTCCGACCAGGTGAAATCGATCGAAGTGCTCAAGACGACGGTAGCGCAGAGCGACGAGCTGATGGAACGCGTGCTCGATTCGATCTACTCGCTGCAATCCCACGTAGCGGAGAACGATAAGTCGGAAGTTCCGGTTTCGGTTTAGGCCGCAGCAAGCCACGAATCCACATTGGCAGCATGTTGAACTGTAGAAACGGCCGTGCTACTATTCCGCTTCAACCGTGCGGAACTGGCTGAACGGCCTCTGGGGCAACGCAGTTGCAAAGGGGCGCTGGCACTGGTTCATAGTGCTGGCAATTACCGCTGTTGGCACTGGTTTGGGGCACTGGCTGCACGAAGCCCATGTGTGGCCCGGCCTCCGCTACGCCATCTACCGTCCATTTTCCTGGATCGCGAACCGTGGGCGTGAGGTAAATCCATCGCGCACCATAGTTGTTGCGATTACCGACGACGATTATTGGAAAGGTGAACTGGGCCGCCGGTCGCCCATCAAACGCCGTTACTTGGCGAAGCTGGTGCGAGCGCTGGACCACGCCGACCCCCAGGTGATCGCGCTGGACTTCCAGCTTCGCTCGCCTACGGTGGATGGAATTCCCGCGGTAGAGCATCCTGACTACCAAGCGGAAACGGCCGATTTTCTTGCGGCTGTTCGAGAGGTAAGCACGCGGAGAGCAATCGTACTGCCAGCATCCATCGGCAGCGGTTACGTGGTGGAGTCGAGCATTTACAGGGGTTACGACTTTGGCAAAGGGCGCATATTCAAAGGGTATATCGAACTGCCCTATGAGATTCCTACAATACCTGTAGCCATCCCGGTAAAAAGTCAGCAGGATAAGCTGGACTCGTTTTCGGAAGCAATTGTCCGGGCAACGAAAGATCGGGCCATCAGCGAATTGGAAGGCGTTACAGACGATCGTTTGCCATTTGGAACGTACTTCAACTATCACTCGTTTGAGCATGTGCTGGCCAGCGATATTCTGGATGGAAAACCCGCGGCACGCGAGGCGGTGAGTCACCAGATTGCGCTGGTGGGGGGCGTCTGGCATCAGTTCGCCTACAACAGGGGGCCGCTTGCCGACGGGCACAGCAGTCCTATGGGAGAGGTGCCCGGCGTATACATACACGCTAACTATGTAGAGGACGTTCTCAATCATCGCGTGTATCCGGTGATTTGGCCGGGCGTAGGGGTAGCGATCGAAGTGATCTTTGTGCTTGCGCTCTCGCTTGTACTGGCGGCGCCCGAGAGCGGATGGAAGAAGGCAGGCGTCGTCGGCGCCACGTGCGTAGGCCTGTTAGCGGTCGCATACTTTTTCTTCCAAAACTTTGGCCTGTTCTTTGACTTTTTCATCCCGCTGATATTGGTGGCAGGCCACGCCGGGTTTGAAGAAATTCGCGACTGGAAGGAAAAGGCAGCGAAGTGGGACTCAGCGCAAGCGAAAACTGGGACTCAGCAAAATTCGAGGAGTTGATATGCATAAGACGATGTTGGTGTTGATGCTGGCCGGCGGGCTGATGGCTTCGACACAAGCGGTTGCACAGGCCGTGGACCCCAACCAACCGGGTGGCACTTCCAAGGCCAAGAAGGCAAAGAAATCGAAGAAATCGAAGAAGGACGACTCGTCAAAAACTGAGGAGTCAAGAAAGCCTGAGAGCAAGTAGAAACCAGGCAGAGGAGGAGAGTCATGCCGGACGTGCTCGTCGGCGTTCACGGTCTTTACGTGTCATCAACGCGCGGAATCCTACTGATTCTGTCGGTGCTGACGATGGGGGGCTGCTCGCCAAAACCTGTGGATCCGAACGGTCCGGGCGGCGTGAACGCCAGTTTGCGCGGCCGGATCGAGGCTGTGGATCTGTCGAAGTGGGAACTGGAAATCCAAACTCCAGAGGGCGAACGGCAAGTGGCGCTCAACCGGGATACGAAGGTACGGCTCCACGGATTAGAGGTGAGCTTAGCTTCGCTCAAAGCCGGGCAAGAGGCTCAGTTCGCCATTGCCGGCCCTGCGAACCGTGGAGGGGCGATGGCCGCTGTCATCAACATCCTGGGCTTTGACGCAAAGACGGCAGACGCGGTGAAAAAAGCTCCGGTGGAGAAGCCCCACTAAACTTACCGCGGCTGGCCGGCCGCAGGTTGTCCGGCACAGCCGCGCTCCCGGCCTAATGAGCCGATCGGCGTTCCTCGGCACCGGGGCCGGTCATCGAGCGAACATCCAGCTAAAAAAATCTCGCCACCCGTAAAATCAGTACCGAAATGCGCATTACTCTGTGAGGGCGCAAGAGACGCTCTACTGAGAGTTGTGGACGCAAGGACGCCCGCTCGGGCTATCGGAAGACAGTTCTTTTGGGGAATTCGCAATGGTATGCTTTCCGCGACGAGCCGAATGGCAGTTCGGTCAGCGATCATCTTCGTCTCCCTGTTGATTGCATGGTTGTCGATGGGCCGTCACCTGACATTGCTTTTCGACCGGTTCATCGCCGTCCGAGCGGTTGAAGCCGGACAGGCGTAACCCGTAAGAGGGGGATTTTTTGCGACTTGGCCGACCGCAGCTTGTTCAGCACCGCGGCGCTCTCTTCGTACTTCTGTTCCTGATACAGGACGTCGGAGAGGCCGATGGCCGTGGGCGTCAAAATCGGCCGCCTCACCGTGGAGCAGGAGCACTACCTTTCAAGCTGGAGCGAAGGCACGTAGGGAGCAATCCAGCTCGAACGGCCACGAAGGATTGTTTATTTCCCCTGAGCCGCAACTCGTCCTGGTAGCACCGTACCGAAGGGCAGAGGGCGGTCACTGCCGGGTAGGTCGGCGATGGGCCCTCTCGGCGCTCACCCCAGGCGAGTCAGCGCATTCCGGCGCCAATATGGGCCGTGGCGTCGATCTCCACCTTTACCGAAGGCTCGGCCAGCGCCGCGACCTGCACCAGCGTGCTCGCCGGAAAATCGCCCGCGAAGACCTCACGGCGCGCCCGCCAAACTTTTTCGCGCTGCGTGATGTCGGTGACGAAGATCGTAATCTTCACCACGTCCGCCATTGTGCCGCCTGCTGCTTCGACCAAGTTCCGAATCTTGGCGAAGATCAGCTTGGCCTGTTCGTACTCATCACCCGCAACGACCTTGCCATTGTTGCCGCGGGCAACCATGCCGGAGATGTATGCGACGCTATTCACGACCAGGCAGTTCGGCCATGTCCCCGGTGCTGGTTCAGTTACTTGCGGACTGGTGACGCGCCTAATGTGCGCGGTCACATGGTTCGGCATGCGGCCACTCTTTTCATCGATGTGAGAGTCTGTCTCAATTGGCTTAGCAGACTGTGTCTGCTTAGTAAGCCAAGCTCACGACCACAGCGAGAATCGCCGTCACCCAAAGAACGATTGACCTTTCATGTGCCTCCCACGGACTAAAGCCGTCCACCGAGGGTTTGGGACTCCGTGAACATTGGGTACAAATATACGTCGGGAAAGTGTCACTTCACAAATGCTTGTGAGTTTTCAGCAAGCCTGAGCACCGCTTGAGGGGCTTTCATTCTTTTCGGGTTCGCGAACTACATCACACCGCCGGGCTGCGCCGATGCCATTCCGTTGCCTGCTCGTAGGCAAGCGCCAGCGCCAGAACTGTCGACTCCGCGAACGGAGCTCCGACGATCTGGAGGCCGACAGGCAGACCGGACGTTGTGAAGCCGCAAGGAACAGAGATCGCTGGCAGCCCTAAAACATTAAAGGGCGACGTATTGCGCTTGTTCCAGGAATTCGGGTCTGCCCCCTGCGCGATCACGACTGGTGGGCTCGGCACCGTAGGCGTGATCAGAAGATCCACGGTGGCGAATACATTCTTGACCTGCCGGCGAAGCAGATCGAGTTGACGGCGAGCCTGCATGTAAACCGCCGCCTTAACCTCCGCGGAACCTTGGATCCGCTGGCGAGTGGCCGGCTGATACTTTTCCGGAGAATCGGCGAACCACTGCGAATGGTAGGTGTACGATTCGACGCCAATCACCCTCGCAAAAATCTCATCAAGGGGGAGGCTCCCTGACGGAAGGACGGTGTCTTCCACAGATGCCGTCATCTTGCGCAAGACTTCGATCGCAGCGGCCACGGCATTCGCGATTTCGGAGTCCAGGCTCTCAAAGAAGGGTGTCCGCACCACACCCAGGCGCAGCTTTGAAGCCTGCATCCTGAACGCGTGGTTGTAGTCAGGGACCGGCGTGTCCACACTCGCGGGGTCGAGTTGGTCATAGCCGGCGATGACGCCCAACATCAGAGCGGTGTCCTCGACGGTCCTGCATATAGGACCGACGTGGTCCAGGGTCCACGAATCGGGTATCGCTCCACGATTGCTCACTCGGCCATAGGTGGGCTTGAATCCCACGATCCCGCAGTAGCAAGCTGGGTTTCGGATGGACCCGGCGGTGTCTGTTCCCAACGATCCAAAACACAGACCGGCGGCGGTGGCGGCGGCTGAACCGCCCGATGATCCGCCGGAAATTCGATCCAGCGCCCAGGGATTGTGCACTGGTCCGAAATAGCTGACAGAGGAACTTCCGCCTAGTGCGAATTCGTGGAGGTTCGTCTTACCCAGGAGAATCGCGCCGGCATTCTTCAATCTCCGGACGACTTCCGCATCTTCGGTCGGAACCCGGTCTTTGAACAACTCGCTCGCCGCGGTGGTCCGAATGCCCGCGGTGTCGATGTTGTCTTTTAACGAGACCGGGATACCGTGTAGTGGACCGCGCCAACGGCCATGCTGCAGCTCCGCTTCGAGTTCGCGCGCTTGGGCGAGCGCCGCCTCGGCGGTCACCGTAATGTAGGCGTTGAGCAACGGATTGAGCCGCTCGATACGACGCAGGCAGGCTTGGGTCAACTCAACCGGAGAGATGGTCTTTCTGCGCACGCGGTCGGATGCTGTAGCTAGGTTGTGAAGGGCAAGATCGTTGTCCGCGCTGAGCACCGCCGCCCCGCAGGCCCCCAGCAGAAACGACCGACGAGAGGTCACTTGCGGATTATGCCATTTTCGTTTGCCATACGTGATAGCTGGCCACCGGACGGCTACAACCTCGAGCTTGTTATTGCGACTTGGCTGACCGCAGCTTGTTCAGCACCGCGGCGCTCTCTTCGTATTTCTGTTCCTGGTACAGGACGTCGGAGAGGCCGATGGCCGCGTCGCGGTTGTTGGGATTGGTCTCTAAGATAGTGCGGAAGGAGCTCTCCGCCTTGGTCCAGTCTTTGCGGCGCTGATACTCACGCGCCGCTTCCAATTCCGCGTAACCATCGTTGGTTTTTGCGATTTGCGACGGGGCGGGAGTGTCCGGCGCAGCGGGCGACGCAGACGCAAGAGTCGAGGTCTGGGGAACGGCGCCGGTTTCAAAGAAATGTTGCAGCATTCCCGAATAAAGCAAGCCGACGATAAGAATAATCCCTGCGGCAAGGCCGATGACCAGAGGGATGCGCCATCCTATCCGCGGTTTGGGCCGGGGGGCCAATAGCTCGAGCCCGATCTTGTTGACCCATTCGTAGGATTCTTCCGGCTTGAGCGGCTCGGCCGGCGGCAACTCAGTGACGGATGCGGCCGCGGCCTGCTGCGGCATTTCGGCGGCGGGCACGGGAGTGCTGGGCACGTTAAGAGCGGGCGTGCTGGGCTCAGATGCCTCGATCTCGGCGGCCGAAACCTTGATATACACCATTTCTTGGGTGTCGGCCGGCGAGATCTCGGGCACCTCGGCTAGCACCGGCGAGTCCGCCGGAAGCTCATACCGCGGCTTAGGGACAACTACAGGCGGCTCCGGCCGCGCTTCGGTTCGCGTCACCGGCGGTTCGGCAACTTCCTTCGCCTGCATCCGCACACTTTCGTGCGGCTCGACAGGCTCTTTGCGCACGATGGCGGACGCGGCTTCATAAACAGATGCCGGCGATTCGCGCGGCACCACTACTGGGGCCAGAGGCGCGACAATCACCGGAGCCGGCGCGGGCGGCGGAGCTTTGGTTTGATCCACCAACCGCTCGATGCCCACCAGCATCTTTTGCAGATTCTCATCGGATCGTTGCGATGCATCGCGCAATTTCCCGATGGCCTGCGATTGCTCGGCGAGGTTGTTTTCGAGGGTGCCGATCCGGTCGACGACCTTGGATTGCAAAGTATCCACGAAGGCCGCCATCGAGCGCGTCTGGGCTTGCTCGAATTCGTGCTGCAGTTTCCGTTCGACTTCCTGGAAGCGGACATCAACGGTGGACTGAACCAGAACCGGCAATTGCGAATCGAGATCCGCCAGGCGCTCGTCCACGCGCCGAATATCCCCACGGACCTGTTCGACATCGTTTAATTGGGAGGCGAGACGGGCTTCAAAAGCCACCAGGGTTTGACCCAGCACTGCGGAGGGAAGGGGCGCCGAAGAAAGGGGTGTTTCCACAGTGGCGTGGGATTCCAGTTCTATCTCGGAAATTCGGCTTTCGACATGTTTCAAACGCGAGAGCAGGGGATCGAGATCGACTTCCGGTTCCCGGCGGGATTTTGCGGCGCCTTGCGTCAAGCGGATTCCGGCGCCGAGAGCGAGACCGCCGCCGAAACTGATCGCAAGCGTCTTGAGGACGGCTTTCATCATAGGGCTAGGTGTGCGAGGGAGCACAAAACTCTCCCGCGCTCATTATTATAGCCCTAAAATAGCTCCGTAAACCCTAGATTTTAATGCGACAGAAGTCGGGTGTCACGCCTATAAAGGGTACCAGCGGGCACCTCGGCGGGCGCTGGTCGCGGATGGCGATTCACGCCAAAGGCGCGTAGGTTAGGCGCCGGCAGCCGATTTGGTTGCAGGGGTTTCCTTGCTCTTACCCGGACGGGCGCGGTTTTGCTGGGCCTTGAGCCAAGCGGGAGGGCGGCCACGGCGGGGACCGCTACCGGCGGCCAACCGTTCGAGGCTCAAAATAGCTTCGTCAATCTGTTCTCTTTCCTGGCGCAGATCTTCCAGGATTTTCGTTAAATTCATGATGGGTGCCTCTTGTCAAACAGGACGCGAAGATTTCATTTTTCGGTGCGTAGAATTTCCAGACCGGAGAAGTGGCAGTTCCGGGGCCCAGATATCCAGATTATAAGCGCCAGGGCAAATGCAGGAATACTAGGAAAATGCTTGAGTACTGGTAGGCGATCCCTGAAATCCTAGCCCATATCTGCACAAGACGCACAGTCTTGAGTGTCAGAAAAATTCTATTTCTCTCGCGGGATCGGAGCCCCCTGGGGTTAGAACAGGCGGGGCCGGCCTCAGGCCTCAATGAAACCCTGGCGGATGGCGTAGCGCACCAAGTTGGCGGTCTGGTGCAGGTTGAGCTTGTCCATGATGCGCGTACGGTGGCAGTCGGCGGTCTTCACGCTGATGCCCAGCCGGGCGGCCACTTCCTTGGTGGAATTGCCCTCGGCGATCAAAGTGACCACCTGGCGCTCGCGATCGGTCAACTGCGAGGCACGCCGTGCCGCCCCGCGAAAGCTGAACGGTTCTAGTACCAGGTCGGCTACGATATGAGCGATCTCCGGCGAGAAGTACGTGCGACCGTGGGAGACCTCTTCAATGCTCCGCAGGAGCTCGTCGGCCGTCCGGGTTTTCAGCACATAACCGCGAACGCCGATGGAAATGGCCTCGCGCACACGGAATTCCTCAGCATGCTTGCTCAGGACGACTATCCGAGTGGATGGGCTGACTTCCAGAATCTGCCGGACGCAATCCATGCCAGTGCCGGGCAGCTCGAAATCGAGTATCACGATATCGGGTTGAAATTGCTGGGCAACGCGAACGGCCTCGGGGCTATCCTGGTGCCCCATCACGCGGAAGCCTTCGCCTTCCATGAGCGCCTTAAGCGCCTGAAAAACCAGCGGGTAACGATAAATGAGTAAAATCCGTGTCGGCATCTGCCCTCCGAGTTTTTAAGTCAATTGCCGGCGCGTCTCGTCTCTTAGAAATGTACTACCGTGGCGCAACGGCAGGCGCTTCTTCTATCCGTCTCTATGTTCCACATTCGGAACAGAACGGTGTTTTGCAAAGCGCTACTCACTTATTTATCAGAGTTTTTCGCGCCATTCAAGGATTTTGTTCCGGAATCAGAACAGCCGGGTCCCGGTACGATAGTCCCGGCCCCGAACGGTATAGTCCGGAGATAACCGTTGAAGGCCTTGGCCGCGCAGGTATTGCGCGAATTGGAGGGCGTGGGCGGTTATCCCACGTTATCGAGGTGTAGAATACGTCAGATCATTTTACGGGCAGTTTCTTTTGCAGGCGCTCCGCCTGAACGTTTAAGGCCGAGATTTGCTTCAGATCCTCCTCGGCCAGGGCAATGGAGTTCTGGATGCGGGAGATCTCGGCGCTGCTCAGGGGGCCGGCTTCGCGATCGCGGCCATCTCGAACGCCAGACATAGCACGATACTGCTCGGTAATTTCTTTGTAACGCCGCAGAATATTATTCAGATACATCTCGCGGCGATGGAAAATACTTTCTAAATCGGATATGGTTTGCTGAGTTTGCGTTGACAACTGCCTGCCGGTGGCGGCTTCGTCCTTCAGCTTGGCATTCAGGTTCTCGAGATCGGCGATGCGCGCGCCGCCGGCTTTCAACTGGGCGCGCAAGGTCTCCATGGTTTGGTTGGCGTCTTCGAGGTTCTTGCGCCCTTCCTCGACCGCGGCGGAAAGCCGGCGATTCTCCTCGGCCGCAGTCTCGACGCGCGACTCCAGGCTGGTAACCTTGGCCTGCAAGTGCGCGGCTTCGGCGCTGGATTGAGCAAGCGAATCGTGCAGGCGCTGTACCTGCTGCTGAGCGGTGGACAGGGCCTCGGCCGCGGCTGCGTCTGTGACCGGCCGCGGCGCACGCGTGGCGGGCGTGGAGGGCAACTCGGGCGCCGCAGCCGGCTGCGCGCGGGTCAGATCGTCGACGCGGCGGAGCAATTGGCCGTTTTCGCGCGAAAGGGCGGCGACGTTATCTTGCAAACGCGTTATCGTGCGGGCTTCCCAGACGAGCCCGCTCCCGCCGACGATAATGGTGATCAGGAAGAGGGGAATCCCGAACCAGAGGAGGACGCGAGTTTTGGCCGGCCCCGTCATAGGCAGAATCGTATCACCTCCGCCGCAGCGCAAGGCGCGTGCGATAGCTGAGCAGGTGATGGTTCTCCGGCACCGTAAGCCGGATCAGCAAGCGCGGGGGGACACGCTCGGGCAGCGCCAAAGTGAGACTGTAATGCGACTGCACGGTTTCGAAGCTTTTGCGGATGGCTTCGGGAATTTCGGTAGTGGAGCGGCTGAAGAACGCAGCCCCGCCGGTTGTTTCCGCAAGTTGTTTCAATCCGTTGTGATAGGCATTGTTCAGACGGTCGGTGCGCGGGTTGAGATCGACAATGAACAGGGGCGCCTGTTGCGCCGCCAGAACCGCGTCGAGCTTGGCGATTTTCTCCTGCACAAGGGCCTCGGGAAAGCGGCGGCTGAGATCGTGTGAATCGCTGGAGTTGATCACCGGATTGGTGAAGTCCTCGCGGTAGTTGCGGACGTCGCCATCGGTGACATAGAGGATGGCAACGCGCACAGTCGATTTATCCAGCATGGCGTCGGCGATGCGTCCGATGGACTCGACGGTGGCGAGCAAGCCGGTTCTGCCGGTGAGCGTCTGTTCCTCGATCCGGTGTGTGATGGCGTCGCGGTCGGCGATGGGGTCCTCCAGGACCTGCAGGCTGTCCTGGGCGCGCAAGAGACCCACGTAGGCGTTGGGCGGCAGCTTGCGGATGCTCTCCTCGGCCGTGGCCTTGGCGGGATCCATCACGGTCAAATCGCCGGACGAGATATCGAGCACCAACAGGATGATGACGTCGCTGTCAGGACATTGCACGCCGATGACGCGCGCGTCCGAGCCATCGATGGTGGCATGAAAATCTTGCGCGGGCGGGTCACCCGATGCAGCGTCCAGCCAAACCGGAATCCGGACCTGAGTAGGCCGCGCGGCAGGCGGTGGGGCGGCAGCCAGCGTGCCGCACAGCAGCAGCAACCGCAACCGCACTAAAAGCTGAACCTCATGCCGAGTTGAATGACACGCCCGCCGCGCGAGCCGATGATGTGGCCTGCGTCGATGTTGGGCGCGCTCACCGGGCCGATCATGGGATCGGGATTGTTCCAGTTGGCGTGATTGAGGAAGTCGAATTCCGAGGCGTTGAACTCGACTGCGCGCTCGGCGCCGAGAGCCACCCGCTTGTTGACACTCAGATCGTAATTCTGGCTGCCCGGGTTGCGCAGGGTGGGGTTGGTGGGGGAGGCATCGCCCATGGTGAAGTCGGCAGGCTGGGCGAAAGCCGCGGGATTGAACCATAGCGACGGGCCGGGGTTACTTACTTCCGGATTGACGCCGGGCACAACGTCGACGTTCAGCGCGGTGATGACGCCGCCCGTGTTGTTGAATTCCGGGCGCAGTGCGATCGGGGTGCCTGAGTAGACCGTGGCGGTGCCGCTGAGCGACCAGCCATCCACAACGTAGTGCCGCCAATCAGAAAAGGTGAGAAACGGTTTGTTGGAGCCGAGCGGCAGCTCGTAGTTGTAGCTCACTTGAAGCCGCTGCGGCTGGTTATAAGACGTCGGGGACCAATCGTTCTGCCGGTTGAAGAAATCCTGAATTCCGTTGGGCGCGGAGTAGTCGTCCATCTGCTTGGAGAACTCGTAATAAGCGCTGAGCGCGAGCCCCATGGACGCGCGCTTCTCCACGCGCACGAAACCGGCGTCGCGCTGATAACGGCCGAGAGGATACAAGCCATACAGCTCGAAGCCCTGGTATTGCGGGTAGGGGCGCAGGGTGCGATTGAAATCGAGGTTATATAACTGGTTGCCGTAGGCTAAAGCGGCCGGCGAGATCGCGTTGGGATTGGCGGCACTGTCTCCAACCAGAAGATTGTGGCCGCCGGAGTACGAAACACCCGTGGAAACCACGATGGACCCGGGCAGCTCGCGTTCGATGGTCAGCGACGCGGATTGATACGTCGGAAGGCGCGTGGTGGCGTCAATCAAGTCGGCGATGGTGTTGTTGGCGGCGTCGGGCTGGAGATCGGGCAGCGAGTGCGCGGGCGGTGGCAGCGAGCCAGTAAGCGCCACGGCCGGTTGCAATTCCGTGTTGGAAGAGAGAAACGTTTGGTAGCTGTTGAAACCCTGGGTGCCGAATTGGCCGTCGTAAATGGGAATGGGGGAATAGCTGCGTGAGTAACCGGCACGCAAAACCGTTTTGGAATCGCTGGTAATGTTCCAGGCGATGCCGGCGCTGGGCTGCAAACGCACCAGTGCCGGACGGAAACCGCGGCTCTCGCCATCCTGACCGGCCGCCACAAGAGCCCCAGGCAGGCCGTTGTCGGGATTGGTGAGAGCGAGGTCGATGGTGGACTGGCGGTTGTACTTTTCGACACGCGGCGTGTACCGAACCAGTGAGGTGCCAAGATCGACCGCCAGCCCCTTGCGTAGTTCATAATGATCCGCGAGCGAGAGCGAGGCGCTGGTGCGGCGGAAGTACGACGGCGACGTCACAAAGCTCTGCTCGGCAAATGCGGGTTGGCCGATCAGGAGGCTGGCCACGCCATCGCCAGTGTCGATAATGCCGGGGAGACTCGTAAGGCCGGCATCGAATTGAAAAAAACCATCCGGGTATTGCGGCCAGAAGCTGTTGACCTGGTAGAAGGCATATCGGGCCGAGAGGCGCAGCGAATGCTGCCGCCAGTGCACGGAAAGCCCATCGCTCCACACGAACGAGTTGTCGGCGTTGGTGGACATTGGATACGAGCGGCCCATGCTGAGATACGGACCGAACTGATATACCGGAAACGGAGCCTGATCCTGGCCACTGTGCGAGGTGGACGAGCTGGCATCTAAGCCGGCGGTGTTCACGGCTTCGGCGGATGCGCTGAAGATGTATTGGACGGACCCACGGCGCGAGGAGAACTGCTGGTTCGAAGAGCCCGGATTGGAGATGGTCGGGAACCATTCGGCCGCTTCGAACAGGCCGTTGGAGAAAGCCACCTCAGCGTTTACCTTTTGGCGCTCGCCGATCGAATGATCGACCTTCCCGATCATCCCGTTGGCGGTATTGGTTTCAGGTGAGTTGACGAAATAGTTGTTCTGGAAGAACGGCCCGATATCGGTGTTGGGCTGGGGATAGAGAGCGAGAGCGCTCAGCGCCACGGGATTCAGCCGGCTGGTGGGAATCACGTTCGCAGGAAACGGATCGCGCAGGTATTGCAGGTTAGTTTCGGAGACGGGCTGAGCCGGATTGTAGGCGGGGTTGGACCGCGTGGTGGCGGGATCGTAAATCGGGAGCACATGACCCGCCGGGTCCACCACATCGGAGTAATTCCCGGTTCGCTGCTCCATCGTCGGAATGGTGGTGAGGTGCGTGCGGTCAATGCGCTCGCGTACACCTTCGAACGACAGAGAAATGTATGTATTGCTCTTTCCGTGCGTCAGCTTGGGAATGAAGAACGGGCCGGCGACGTTGAAGCCGTACTGATTGCGGCGCAGTAAACCCTTATCGCCACCGTTCTGGACGATCTCGTGCGGCACGGCGTCGAGAAAATCGTTGCGGAAGTTTTCGTAAAGACGGCCGTGCCACTCGCGCAAGGGGTTTTGAATCTTGGCGGCTACAGTTGGACTGTCCGCGCGAAGCCCGAGATTCGCCGTCTGGATTTTGAACTCGTCGATGGCGCGCTGCACCTCGCTCGGCTGCTGCGGCCGGGCAGGAACCGCGATCAACAGGCACACCACGAGGGCGCGAAGGGCGCTCAACATTACTACAATTTTACATCGTCTGGTTGGTGTAACAGCGATAGTGGAAATGCAGTAACAACGCCGGGCCGCGGAGATGCCGAGAAAACCTGGTGAGGCTTAACCGCCGGTGACCCGATACCTACGCTAATCTTGAGGCTTGACGATGAAACTCGGCGACATCGCGCGCGCGCTCGGTTGTGAGTTGGTGGGGAATGCTGAAACGAGCATCACGGGCGTAGCGGGAATGGAGCACGCGGCGACGGGCGAACTGACGTTTCTCGCCAATCCGAAGTATGCGCACAAGGTGAAGGACACGCACGCGAGCGCGATTCTTGTAGCCGAAGCGCTGCGCGATCTGCCCATTGCCAGCCTGGTTTCGACGAATCCTTATCTGGATTTCGCGCGTGCGCTCGAACTGTTCTATCAACCGCCGAAGCCGCAACCCGGGATTCATCCGCTGGCGTCGGTGGCGAAATCCGCGCGCGTTGGCGAGGAAGCTTCGATCGGGCCGTTTGCGGTGGTGGGCGAGAATGTCACGATCGGCCGCAATGCAGTTCTGCATCCGCACGTGGTGATCTATGAAGGAGCGCAGATCGGCGATGATTTCCTGGCGCATTCGCACGCCGTGGTGCGGGAGTTCTGCCGCATCGGCCATCGCGTGATCTTGCAGAACGGCGTAGTCATCGGCGGAGACGGTTTCGGTTTTGCCAAGCGGGCGGATGGCACACATTACAAGATCGTGCAGTCGGGGCCGGCGGTGATCGAGGATGACGTCGAGATTCAGAGCCTGACATCGATCGACCGCGCGACTGTTGGTGAGACACGAGTGAAGCGCGGCGCGAAGATCGACAGCCTGGTGCAGGTGGGCCATGCGTGCGTGGTGGGCGAAGACAACATCATCTGTGCGCAGACAGGCCTGGCGGGCAGCTCGATTTTGGAGCGGAATGTTCTGCTGGCAGGTCAGGTGGGAATCTCGGGACACCTGACGATTCACGATAACGCCATTGTTTACGCGCAGAGCGGTGTGGGCGGCGATGTGGAGCCGGGCGCGCGGATTTCAGGCTCGCCGGCGTTCGCGGCCAACGTCTGGCTGCGTGCCATTACCGCATTTCAAAAATTGCCGGAATTAGTGAAGCTCGTGCGCGATTTGAAGAAGAAGGTCGCGGAACTGGAGAAGAAATGACCGACGCACCCAACGATCGCCGCCGCCCGGTGGCCTACAAGAACGAGACTTTCCTCAACAGCCCGGACGCGCGGATCCTGCGTATTCTTTCCGAGTACCTGGAGCCATTAGGCCACTTCCGCCACGAGCATATTCGCGACACCATCGTGTTCTTCGGCTCGGCGCGTGTGCGCGAAGACGGGCCCCTCGCGCAATACTATCGCGATGCGCGCACGCTGGCGCGCCTGGTGACCGAGTGGTCGAACCAGTTCGCCAACCACACGTACCGGTTTGTGGTCTGCACGGGAGGCGGTCCGGGCATTATGGAGGCGGCCAATCGCGGCGCGCGGGATGCGAGCGGCAAAACCATCGGGTTGAATATCGGGCTGCCGTTCGAGCAGTTGCCCAATCCGTACATCAGCCCGGAGCTGAGCTTTGAGTTTCATTATTTCTTCATGCGCAAATTCTGGTTCGCGTATCTCTCGAAGGCGCTGGTGGTGTTCCCGGGCGGCTTCGGAACCATGGATGAAATGTTTGAGATTCTCACGCTGGCGCAAACCCAGAAGCTGGCGAAGAAAATTCTGATCGTGCTGTATGGCTCCGAATATTGGAAAGAGATCCTGAACTTCGAGGCGCTGGTGAAGCACGGCATGATCTCGCCCGAGGATCTGGAGCTATTTCAGTACGCCGACGATCCCAAAAGCGCTTTCGAAATCCTGCGCGATGGCCTGGTGCGATACCACATCACGCCGGAGAGCCAGGAAACGCCCGCCATCGCAAAATCGCGCGATGCGCAGACGCCCGAGGGCAGTTTATAACCGCTTGCTTCGCGCGCGGCTCAGCAAGCCGTTTGCGCGTTTGCAGCCGTTTACCGACCCGCGACCCACAGGGAGCGGTTAGAATTCATACCGCAGCGCGAACTGCATGGTGCGTGGCGGCATAACGCCCTGGAACTCACCGAAGGTCAAATTCGAGATCAACGACAGGCTCGGATTGATGAAGGTTACGTTGTTAAAGGCGTTGAAGGCTTCGGCGCGGAACTGAAGCCGCTGGTTTTCCCACGGCAGCTTGAAATACTTTGAGAGTGTGAGGTCGGTGTTGAAGAAAGGCGCCAAGCGGAGTACGGCGCGCGTGCCACTGTGGCCGGGTAACTCGTCTTCGAACGAGCTGGCGGCTGAGGTATTGGCGAACAAACTGGGAATCCCGTTTTGATCGATCTGGACGCCGGACTGCACCGGCTTGGTCTCGATGGCCAACGAGTTCAGCCAGTAGTTGGCGTTGTAGGCTAAGTCGCCGGCAACGGTGGTCGGCAGGCCCGAGCGGTAGCGGATGACGCTTGAAACCTGCCAGCCGCCGATGATCTGATCCGCCCAGCCCGGCACGCTGTTGAAGAGCATCTTGTTCTTGCCGAATGGCAGTTCGTAGAGGAAGTTGGCGCTGATGTTGTGGCGCATGTCGAAGTCGGAGGAGCCGCGAAACTCCTTGAAGTTATAGATGTTTTGAATTGCGGCGCCTTGTGGTCCGGCCCCCGATTCCGCAGCCGAGCCAAGATCGATGGAGTGCGACCATGCGTAGTTGAAGTCGAACGAAAAGCCGTTGCTATAGGCGCGCCGCAGCGCAACCGTAAGCGAGTGATAAGCGGCAGTGCCGACGTTCATCCACGTAGGCATCGAGCTGCCCTGAAGAGGAAAGAACGTGTAGCAGCCGTAAACGGACAGGCACTTCCCGTTCACATAAGAGCTGGTGGTGTTGCGGTCCACGGCGTGGAGGCAATCGAGGAAGCTCCCGCCGTAGTCGTTGTAAACGCAGTTGAAGTAGTTAGCCGAAGCGCTTCCCGGGAAGTCGACGTTCGCCAGTCCCGGCCACATGTTTTGCACAAAGGGAAGGTTCGGAATCAGACTCGGGTTTTTCTGCACCATGGCGGGCGTGATACCGGAATCGTACAGTCCGCGTAAGATGGCGGCATTCTGCGCCCAGGTGATGCCAGACTTCGGGTCTTTGAAATACTCGAGCGGCGTGTAGACGTCGCCTTCCATGAGCAGGCTGTGCGATAGGCGGCCCGTATAACCGACTTCGATCGTGATCTTCTTCGGAAGCTCCCGCGTGAAGCTCGCGTTCAGGAGATAGGAATAGGGCGGCTTCAAATCGGGCGCGATGCCTTCGAACGCTCCCGAAATGGAGGCGATATTGGGTGGTGTGAACGGGAATGTCTCGGCCGCATTGACGGGCACCCCGGGCGCCCCTCCGGCGTACCGCGGGCTGGTGGAGAAGCTGTAGGAGTCCGAGAAATTCGACTGCGTTGCCAGACCGATGGAGCCGTACTGGTCGTATTGTGTGATCAGGTCGCTTCCGAACCGGTCGTAGGCAATGCCGGCGCCGGCGCGAAACACGCCGCTCTTGCCGAAAATCTTCCCCATCCAGTTGTCATGATCGCCCGGAGCATAGGCCATGCCGAAACGGGGAGCAAATGCCTTGTTGTACGGACTCCACCAGGTGGGCTTGCCGTTTACCGGGCCATTCAATCCCCAGCTCAATAACGCATTCGGCATTTGGTTCTGTGGCACGCCTTGCGATTGCAAGAAATTGCGCTGGGCAAAATACGAAGTCAGCGGGAACGTGGGTGCCACTTGAATGCCGTGCGACTCATAGGGAGGCCGGAAATTCTCGTACCGCACGCCGAAATTGAGGGTGAGAGCGCGATTCACACGATAGCTATCGCCAACATAACCGGCATAGTCGCGTTCCACGAAGTTGCGCACCTGCAATGTGCCCTGCGGCTGCGGTTGCCCATTGGTGCCGAAAAAGTTGGTATGGAAATTGTCGTTGACAATACCTAGAAGCGCGCCCATGGCGTTGGCAACCGAGTTTGGATCGTAAAGCTGAGCGTTCGGGTGACCGTTGCTCTGGAGGTAGGCTGTCACCGCGTTGTCGATATCGGCGCCGAGACCGATCAACTCGGTCGCGCCGTAGCCATAACGCGCAAAAGAATTGGCGTCGGACGACGTGTTGTTGTTGATGAAGCGGAAATTGAATCCGGTGGTGATGGTGTGCTTACCCTTGATCCAGGTGAGGTCATTGGTGGGATTCAGGGTCGGCAGGCGCTGCCCGAAAGGGCGCGCGTATGGATTTTGCAGCGAGTCGAGCGCTGGGGCCTCGAACAGGACTGGGCCGGTGACTCCCGAAAATGCCTGGCCATAACGCGTGTATCCCAGGTTAAAGACGTTGATCAAGTTGGGCTTTAGGATGGCCGTGTACTGCGCGGACACGCCTTTGCTGTTGTCGCGTAGCGTGGATGCGGCCGGCTGGCCGGCAAACTGCGCCGGAATCTGAGTGTCTGTGTCGTCGGCTAGCGTGCCCCGAAGGCTGAGGGTATGCTTTCCGGCGCCATCGATGTGATAGTCGATTTTCCCAACGATCGCCCGGTCATTGCGGTGGCTGGGAGCATTGAAGCGATAGCCGCTGAAATTGAGCCCGCCGTCCTCGCCGAAGGTCGGGTCGTTGCCGGCGGGGTACGAATTCATGACTTTGAGCATGTCGGGGTTCACGCCGATGTGCAGCGGATCCACCAGCTTGATTTCCGCCGGCGTTAGCGTCTGGGTCGAGCCATCCGCCAGTTTGAAGGTGAGGATACCCTGCCGCATTGTGTCGGAAGGCACCGCGCGTGGCGTGGCAATCCCGCTGGCATCGGTGCGCTCTTCATAGTTGAAGAAATAAAACAGCCGGTCCTTAATGATTTTGCCGCCTACCGACCCACCAAATTGGTTGCGGACCAGCGGTTCGCGGGGCACGCCGGAGCGATTGTTGAACCAGTCGTTGGCGGCGGTGTCGGTGTTGCGGTTGAACTCATAAAGCGAGCCGTGAAGCTGGTTGGTGCCGCTTTTGGTTACCAGCGCCACTTGACCGCCGGAAGACCGGCCCTGATTTGGACCTTCGCCGGCCACAGTCACGCGGAATTCCTGCACGGAATCGAGGGGAATCGGAAGCACCGCGTTGAAGCCGGAGTTGATGACTGCACCGTTGGCGTTCGACCCCTGATAGCCGCCGGTGGACGTCGCATTGTTCTGCACCTGCAGTCCCGAATTCTGATTGTTGTTGACATCGGCGCCGTCGAGCGTGATGTTGTTTTGGTCGCGCCGCGCGCCCATCACCTCGCCGGTGGGCGTAACGCCTGGCTGCAGGCTCAGCAGTTCCACCACATTGCGCGTTTCAAGCGGCAACTGGCGCACCTGGCGCTCGGAAAACGGATTGCCAACCGTCGCATCCACCGTATTTGTGGCCGCCGCTTCAGCCGTGACGTTCACCGTCTCGGTCGCATTGCCGATGGCGAGCTGCACATCGAGCGAAGCGGGTGTATTGACCAGGAGCTTGATGCTGTCGCGTGTGGCCGTGGAGAATCCAGGCTTCTCGGCCTTCAGTGCGTAGGTTCCGGGAGGCATCTGCAAGAACGCGTACTCGCCGACCGCATCCGTCACCACCTGGCGCACAGTTCCCTTATCCCGATCGGTAAGAGTGATGACAGTGCCGGGAATCACACCACCCTGGGCGTCGGTCACGACACCGCGCAACGACGTTGTGGATTGCGAATAGCCAATCCCCGCAAGGGGCAGAAGCAAAACAACTGTACTGACAAAGCGGCAGTAACCGCGCACGCGCTTGCTCATTCTAATTCTCCTGTTTGAACTGGGATGGGCGAGGAAACGTGCTCGCAGAATCGCCACTCGTCGAGGAGCGGCAGGTTATAACCGCCTACGGGGGGCCCGTTGAGGGCCAAAACCGCCTAAGTACTGTTACCAACGTTCGAAACTAACTTCTTTTGGGTACTCCGAGGGGATTCCCCCTTTCCGCCCCACAGAGTATAATCAGGGCGTTGTTACTTGTCTCCCCTGTCTGGAGGCAACTTTATGCGCCCTGTGATTTGCGCATTGCTGGCTCTAGTTGCGTCAACCTCCACCGCCTCGGCGGCTGGCCCGGTGACGCTTATCCTCCAATTTGACGGCCGCCATTCCGAGCTGTCTGTTAGCGAAATGAAACACGAGCTGCAGAACCTTCTCCGCGATTCCGGAACGGAGTTGAGCTGGCGCAACTCGGCAGAGCTTTCCCCGGCGGAGTCGTTTCCCAGCCTGGTCGTGGTTACATTCCATGGAAGCTGCGAGATGAGGCCGTTTCAGCCGCTCCAGCCCAACGAGGGCGCGCCTCTTGGCTATTCGCACGTATCCAACGGCGAGATCATCCCCTTCGCCGACGTGGAATGTGACCGTATCCGCAGCGAACTGCGATCCGGGCACGGAGCGGTCGGCCCGGGAGACGACCGGATGCTGGGCCGCGCACTGGGGCGCGTGCTGGCGCATGAACTTCATCACATTATCGACCGTACTCGTACCCACGAGCGCACTGGGCTGTTGCGGAAGTCGCTGTCCCAGCAAGACTTGATCGCCGATCGAACCTTGTCATCGTCCTTTACCCACTGAAACAAACTGTTTGTGTCAAGGTACTCGATCCTCACCATGAAACCAAATCGAAACTTTAAATAGGCCGCCCAAGCTTTTCTTATCTCAATTAGCTCTCAATCAGCAGTATCAGCCCCATCGAAACTTTTGATTGGACCCCACCCGATTTAACACTTTACGCTCAATGAATGGCACCCATTCACTCGCAAGTCGACGTGCTGCATCGGACCAGCCGTATTGTCAGCTCAGGCCTCGTGCTGGATGACATGCTGAAGGACCTCATTCGCCTGGCGGTTGAGGTAACAGGCTGCGATGCCTGCCTGGTTTACCTGGTGGAGCCTTCGGGCGACATCGTGCTGCGGGCGTCACAATTGCCACATACCAGAGAAATCGGAAGTATTCGCCTGAAGTTGGGCGAAGGCGTGACCGGCTGGGTGGCGGCGCATAAGTCGGTGGTGGCGCTCTCATCCAAGGCTGCTTCGGACAAGCGCTTCAAGAATTTTCCATCACTGGTGGAAGACACTTTCGAAGCGTTCCTGTCGGTGCCGCTGGTGAGCGGCGGCGATACGATCGGGGTGATCAACGTCCATCACAAGGCCGCTCAAGTCCACACGCCGGAGCAGGTGACGTTGCTGTCGTTCATCGGCGAGCAGATGGGAGGCGCGATCGCGCGCGGACGCGTGATGGATGAGAATGCCAGGCTTCAGGAGGAGGCGCTGGACATTCGCCGCCAGTTGGAAGCCCGCAAGCTGGTGGAGCGCGCCAAAGGCATCCTGCAAGCCAAGTACAATCTCACCGAAGAGCAAGCTTATCTCCGGTTGCGCGGGGAAAGCCGGCGTCTCCGCCGCCCCATGCGCGAGTTAGCGGAAGCTATCATTCTGGCGGAAGACGTGATCACCAGTTCCGGAATTAGCGCCGCACCGCCCGTGCGCGAGCTCGACCTGGTGGACGGCACGGAACGCTATTCGCAGCTGGCCGGGTGATGGGCTTCGCCGGTTAAGCCCGGCGGCTGGCTAAGCCAAGAACGTCGGCGCCCTGAGCTTTGCCTTCGGGGAGATTGGCTTCCAAGTAGTCGATCCCGGTCGGGGTGATGACGAAGTCGCTGTTATCCGCCGAGCCCACGTAGTTCTTGCTCTGCAAATACCACAGAGTGAACGTGACGAACTCCTGGGGGCACTTGGTGGCCTGTTCCAGCTCGAGCAGCGACAAGCCTGACCGCGCCGGGTTGGTCTGACGCTGTTTATATAGCAGGCAGAGGATCCCCACGCGACGGCTGAGCTCCGCATCCACGCCCGTGGCGAACTCCGCGGGCTCGACCGACGGCAGTGGTTGCTTGACTCGTGCCGTGTACTCCTCGTCGTACGAGGCCCTTGTTTGCGGATCGGACAGCACTTCGAAACCGCGGCGGAGCTGCATAAAGGCTTCCGCATCGCCCGTCTCGGCGTTGTCCGGGTGCAGACGCGCCACCAGCATTTTGTAGACGCGCTTGATCGTCTCCAGCTCCGCCTTGGGGCTGATCTGCATCAGATCGTAATAGTCAACGAACTTTCCTTGGCTCGGCATGGGGACTTGGTGCGAGTCGCTTCCCTTTATTCTAAGCGTGTGAGAACGGTAAGTCGCTACTATCTAAGGTAAGTGGTGTGACAGATGAGTCCTGCGGGAAGCGACCAGACATTTCAGAGTACGGTACTGGGCGGCACGGGTCTATGTGTAGGACGCCTGGGGGTGGCGGCGAGTTATGGCGTTCCGGCGCGTGCGGTCGAGCAGGCGTTCGAACGGGGTGTCAACTACCTTTACTGGGGTAGCCGCCGCAGCGGCGGATTCGCACAGGCGATCCGCAGCTTGAGCCCCCGCCGCGATCGATTCACCCTGGTGATTCAGTCCTACTCCAGAATCGCCGCGCTGGTTGGGCCGAGCATCGAACGCGCTCTGCGTGAAATCAAGCTGGATTATGCCGACATCCTCCTGCTGGGGCTCTGGAACAAGCCGGTGTCCGACCGTATTCTCGACGCGGCGCGCAAATTGAAAGATCGCGGGCTGGTCCGGTTTCTGGCGCTCTCATCACACGACCGCCCATTGCTTGGACGGCTGGTTGAAACCCGAGCGTTCGACGTCTTTCATTTCCGCTACAACGCCATCCATCCGGGTGCGGAGTCCGACATCTTCCCGCACATTCCTGAACAGGATCGCGCCGAGATGGTCGCGTACACCGCCACCAGTTGGAAGCAGTTGCTGAGTTCCAGGAAATTGCCCGCGGGCGAAAAGGTTCCGGCCGCCAGTGATTGCTATCGATTCGTGCTCTCGCGACCCGAGGTGGATGTTTGCATGACCGGACCGTCCAACGCCGCGCAGATGGAGGAAGCGCTGCGGGCGTTCGGCCAGGGCCCGATGTCCGAAGCCGAGATCGCCTGGATGCGGCGTGTCGGGGCGGCGAAGCACGGCTGACTACTTGCGCACATATCCATGCACTGCGGATCGCTTCCCGCCAGCGCGGTGCGCCTCATCGGAAAGCGCGTGCACGCCGGATGCATCCACCCAGCGATTATAGAAATTGAATAGCGCGCACACGGTGATGGCGTAGTAGATCACCTCGTCGTTCCAGCCGGCCTGGTAGAGAGGCTGCATGTCAGCAGCGGTAATGGATGGCGAGTGATGGTTGACCTTGTCCACGAATCGAAAGAGCACTTTCTCTTTCTCGCTTAGGCGCGAATTCTCGAGGTCGCGCAGCACACCCTGGACCAAGTCCTCGTCCCCCAACAATTCCGCCGCAACTGCGGCGTGGGACTTCAGTCAAAAAGGACAGTCATTGCGATAGGACGTGTATGCCGCGATCAGTTCACGGAGTCCCGGACTGATGGGCGCCGGACCGCGCATGATCTCCTGCGTAAACCGGGCCAGATGCTCGGTGGCCGAGGGCAGATACGCGAACATGTTCCAGATCTGCGGATATTCGCCGCCCGCAGCCTGCATCGCCTGGACCTGATTTCGAAATGGCCCCGGTTTAGGGTTCTGCTCCACGTCCGGAAGGAACATGGGTTTCATGGTGGACATATGGAAGATGATCGCACGGCCTTCAAGCAGGAGAGCCGGCCAGCCGAAGCCGGTTCGCCACCCAGAGGAACACACCGCCCGCAAGAAGAGCAAGGGGTGCAACACTAAAAATAAGCGGCACCGCTTCCACCAGCATCAGACACGCGCCGATCCTGACAAGCCTCTGTCGCGACCGTGCCGCACCGAGAACTCCTAAAACAATGGCAGCCAAAATTCCGCCGGGAACCAAGAGCGTTCGAATCATGGCACCCGCCTTGGTTTCCGAAGTGCCAGAGCCGTGCATGGCACAGGGACCCGCCGGCCGCGCCGAAGAGGAGAGGATCACCCCGGAGCCCGAGCCGGAAATATCGCCCCAATGGAGGCACGGGTCCGAAAGGTCGCGCACTTCCTGGACCACCGCGCTAACCGCCACCAGACCGAGGGGTAGCGAGGCCAGCACGGCTAGCAGAATTGGCTTGGCGCGCATCCCGTCCTTTCTGCATCGACTCTAACACGCCTGCTCCCGGCCCCCTGTCCCCATTTGTTATATTTCGTTTCAGGTGGAAAGTGCGAACCTGAATGCGTGGCTGGTTCGTCAGTCCGGGCTTTTGGCCGGCACGCGGCACGCCCTTCGAGACGGGATCACGCGCATTGGCCGCGGCTCCGACAACGACATCATCACCAGCGAGGCGGCGATGGTCTCCTCGCATCACCTCGAGATCCGCAAAGAAGGCGACAGCTATCATCTCGTCGACCTGAATAGCACCAACGGCACCTATCTGAACGGCGAGCGAGTGACTGAGGGTCAGCTCGAACCTTCGTGTGCGATCCGGCTGGGCGCCGATGGTCCGGAGTTCAGCTTCGTGATGGATGATTACGTGCCGCAGGACCTCAACCAGACCTTAGTGGTGCCGGCCCCGTCCGACGAGATCACTCAGCAGCCAGCCGCCGAACCAACGAAGCCGCACGCGGACCTGCTTTCCGACGCCGTGGCCCGTGCTCGGGTGGCGCGCCGCATGGGAATTGGCGATTCCACCGTCGTCATCATGCGCGAAATGCTGGATGCGGCGCTCCACCGCACCGGCCGCAAATTCAAGGCGATCATCGCCGGTCTGATCTGCGCGCTCATCGCTACTGGCGCCTATGGCTTCTGGAAGATCCAGGGACTGAAATCTGCAAAACAACAGTACGACGGCCAGATCCGGCAGATTGAGGCGGTTCTCGCGCAAGGGAATGAAAATCAGGCCGAAGCCGATCAATTGATCGACGAGCTGAACGAAAAATCGCGCGAAGCCGCCGCGGTTGAGAACACGCTTCTGTATCGCGTCGGCTCCTTCGAGCGTGGAGAATTCATCGAGCGGGAAATCCGGGCGCTATTGAAGGAATTCGGCGCGGAAACCTACAGCGTTCCACCGGAATTCGTGGGCGAAGTGAAACGCTTTATTGAGCAATATCAGGGGCCGGACCGCCCGCACATGGAGCGCGCGCTGGGCGTGGCGCGGAAGAACATGGAGACCATGCGGCAGATCTTCCAAGAGAGCAATCTGCCACCGGATCTGGCGTACATCGTATTAGTGGAAAGCGCTCTCTCGGGCGATAGCGAAAGCTCAGCGGGCGCCGTAGGTTTATGGCAGTTCACTCCGGCAACGGCGCGCGCCTACGGATTGAAAGTCACGGATAACGTGGACGAGCGGTTGAATCCCGCCAAGTCCACGCACGCGGCGTGCAAGTATATTCGCGATCTGATTCTGGACTTCGGGTCGGGCAGCTCGGTGATGCTGGCGCTGGCGGCGTATAATCTGGGACCGTCGAGGGTCAAGACCGCCATCCGCAAAGTGAATGACCCCATCAAGCAGCGGAGCTTCTGGTATCTCTACCGCGTGCGCGCGGTGCCGCCTGAGACGCGCGAGTACGTCCCGAAGGTCATCGCCGCCATGATCATCGCGCGGCATCCGGAACGGTACGGGTTCTAAATATTCAGGCACGTCGACCGGCCGTTCGCCGTCATCCACGTGAAAAAACCGCGGGTGTCGCACCAACCCCGCGGTACCCCCGCGCTACAGCCGTTCAGTCCGCTATGTCCGATCACCATTCGCGCGCGCGAATGGCGCAAAATGAAAAGCTGACATGACATGGAACTCACTCTTAGCCGCCACCGTTTTCGTGTTCCTCACTGTTCCCGCCCTCTCCCAAGTCGGCCACACCGAAATTGCCAAGTGGCAGTACGGCAAGACTGGCGCCGTCTCACTCACGCTCGATGATGGCAGCATCAACCAATTTCGCGTGGCAGCTCCCATCATGGACTCCCTCGGCCTGCCTGCGACTTTCTTCATCATTACCGGCGAGATTCCCGGATCGCGATATCGCGGCACGTTCATCGGGCGCCCGGCTCAGGCCGTCATCGAAGAAACGGCCACTGTTCCAACCAACAAAGACAACTTCTTCGAGCGCGCCTCCGCGATCGGATTCCTCGGGCTTCAGGGTACGCTGGCGTTTCACACCCGCGCCGGCTCGATCTACGACGAAAACCATGATCTAGCCAAGGCGTGTCAAGTGATCGACGACGCTTACGCCAAGGTCCGGCAGGGCGCCTTTCAGCCGCGCGCGGAACAAAACGTGGCCAACCAAAACCACGTCACCTGGGATGAGATAGTCGACCTTGCGAAGCACGGCCACGAGTTTGCCAGCCACACCGTTACACACCCTCGGCTCGCCGTGCTCGACGATGCCAACTTGATCTACGAGCTTGAGAGAAGCCGCGAGGAGATCCTTAATCATCTGGGTCCCAAGCACACGTTCTCGGTCGAATGCCCATACGGTACCGAGAACCAGCGCGCGGTGGCGTTTGCACTCGAGCGCTACCCGCTCGCACGCAACTTCATGCCGGATGTATTTGTGGATGATCTCGATCGCGCCAGCCAGAAGGACCCAACGGCGGCAAGCCAGGAATACGTGCGCTGGCAGCGTGGGCCGTTGACCGCGACGCCCGTGAGCCTCATGAAATCGTGGGTCGATACCACGGCGGCACATGAAAACATCTGGCTGGTGCTGGTGTTCCATGGCGTCGATGGCATCGGCTGGCAGCCTCGGACTAGCGCCGATCTGAAAGAGTATTTCGGCTATATCAAGTCGAAAGAGGACCGGGTGTGGGTGGCGACCTTTCAGGACGTGGCGAAATACATGCGCGAGCGCATGCATGGCGAGGTGCAATCCTACCGATACGGAAACGTCATTTCTGTTGTATTGCGGAGTGACTTGAAAGATGTCAGCTACTCTCTACCGCTGACGCTCAAGACGTACGTGCCCGCGAATTGGCCGGCAGTCAGGATCCAGCAAGGCGAGCGCGTGGCGAGCATCGAGGTGACCGGCGGCTACGTTCACTATCAGGCCGTACCCAATGCCGAAACCATCACTCTCACGCCCATCGGACTGAATTAAGTCACGTCATCGCAGGTTTTGCAGTTATTCTAATTGGAATGCCGGTTGAGTTTCGAAAAGTCAGTTGCCCTCCGATCACCACCATAGACATCAGCGCGCCGGACGGAGTGGCCATCGGCCTCATCGGAGAGGACGGTTCGGGAACCAGCACGCTCTTGCGGCTGGCCGCGGGACTGGAGCCGCCGCGCTCAGGAGCGGTTGCGGTGGGCACACGACGCCGGTATCTCGGACCCATCGACCCGCTCAACTTTTCGCCCGTGGACACGCTGCTGCTCGATCACACGCTGGCGCTGCACGATCGCCTGGTGCGCACGCGAGCCATCACTTCCATCGACCGCCTGCGCCAGGCTGGCGCCACGATTCTGTTTACAACGCACGAGGAGGAGCTGCTGCTGGAGCTGGCCGATGAGGTCTGGTGGCTGGGCCAAGGCCGGCTGATCGGGCGCGGCGATCCCGCCGAAGCGTTGGATGCGTATCACAAACATATCGCGGAGCGCATCCGCGCCTGGGGACAAAGCATTCAGACGCCGCTTACTCCAAGGCTGCGGCGAGGCGACGGACGCGCCCAGATTCTGAGCGTGGAAATCGATGGGCAGGATGGCAAGCCCACTGGCGTCCTGCGCAGCGGTGAAGCGGCGGTGGTGCGTGTCGCGGTGCGATTTCAACAGGCTGTGGCCGATCCGGTGGTCGGCATTCTCATCCGCTCCCGCATCGGCTTGAATGTTTACGGCACCAACACGGAGTTGGAGCGGCTGAAGTTCGGACCCTGCGCGCTAGGCGATGCCCTGCGCCTCAACTTCAGTTTCCGCTGCGATCTGTGCCCACAGGAGTATACGCTGACAGTGGCGTCGCACGACCCCAACGGCGTCTGGCACGACTGGCTGGAGGACGCGGTGGCGTTTTCGGTTACCGATCCGCGTCACACCGCCGGCGTCGCCAATCTGCGCGCGCAAGTGAGTATCGAACGGCTTCCACAAGCGTAGAACTTGACGACCGCTTGCTTTGCGCGCGGCTCAGCAAGCAACCGGCTATTTGCAGCACTTTTGCCGAGCCGCGACTAAAAGGAGCGGTTCTGGACTTTATTCGTATCGCAAGGCCACCATCGGATCCACCTTCGCCGCACGCCGCGCCGGGATGTAAGTAGCCAGGAGAGATGCGAAGATTAGCACGCCGGAGACGCCTGCCAGGATCAACGGGTCCATGGCCTCGACACCGTAGAGCAGCGCGGCGAGGAAGCGCGTCAGAAGCCAGGACGCTCCCAGCCCAAAAACTACGCCGACGCCCACCAGTTGCATCCCCTCTTTCAGCAATGCTGCAAGAACATCGGTCGAGCGCGCGCCGAGCGCCATGCGAACGCCGATCTCCTGCGTGCGCTGCGCGACCAGTTGCGCCAGCACACCGTACAGCCCCACGGCGGCCAGCAGCAGGGCAAGCGCGGCAAACCCACCTAACAGCAGAGCTCGAAATCGCGGATACGCGAGAAATTCCTTATCCAGGATCTGCTGCATCGTCCGGACATCGCCAACCGGGACGGAAGGGTCGATTCCGGAAACGAGCTTTTGCACAATGTCCCCCAGCCGTATATCACTCGCCATGGTTCGTATCAGAAGATGCGGCGTACTCGGCGCCTGCTGGGTGTTGGGACGATAAACCGTTGGCGTCTCGACCCAGCTCATCTCCTGGTAGACGGTGCTGCGTTTCTCATTTGCGATCACGCCAACGATGGTCAGCCAGGGATCCTGAGCGCCGAAGTAGCGGATGTGCTGGCCTATCGGATCTTCATTGGCGAAATATTTCTTGACCAGTGCTTCATTCACGATCGCCACCGGCTCCGTCTGTTCCTGATCCTTTGTGTCGAACAGCCTTCCTTTCTGTAGCGGGAGTTTCACAACGTCGAAGTAGTCGGGCGAGACCGATGCGCCGGCAACATCGTGCGGAGCGCTCTCCAGGACAGGCGTGGCGCGGCCCTTGACTTCCAACACCGCGAAGCCGTAGTTGCCGCGCACCGGCAGAGCCGAAGTCAATGCAACACTCTGCGCGTTCGAAATCGCCCGCAAGCTCTCAGCCACCTGTTTCAAAAACCGGGCTCTTTTCTCGTTGGTGGCATATGTTTTATGCGGCAGGTCGATGGTTATGGTCAGCAGCCGCTCGGGAGGGAACCCCAGCGGGGCGGAAGCAAACCGCGCTACGCTCTCGATCATCAGGCCGGCGCCAACTAAGAGCACGAGCGACAGCGTTACTTCGGCCACGATCAAGCCTTTGCCCACCGCGTATCTCGATCTGCCTTGGGCGGCGGCGCGGCCGTGGGCCTTCAGCATCTCGTGCAGATCGATGCATGAGGCTCTCCAAGCGGGTCCGAGTCCGCACAAAACGGTAGCGAGAATCGACAGAGTTGCCGTAAATGCAAGGACGCCGACGTTGAGCTCGACGCGATTAGCCGGCGGCATCTGGATCGGATTTGCCGCGCGGAACCACTGGATGGCGGCGAATGACAGGAACGTGCCAAGTGCCGCGGCCGAGATCGACAGAAGCAATGCTTCCGTCAAGAGCTGCTGGATGAGCCGGCCACGTGCGGACCCTAGCGCTGCGCGAATGGCCAGCTCTTTTTGTCGCGCGAGCGACCGGCCCAGCAAAAGGTTCGCCACGTTCACACAGGCAATCAGGAGAACCGCCCCGACCGCGGCCAACAATACCAGTAAACTCAGCCGCAGATTGCGCCCCGCCAGCCATGTAAACTCCGCCTGCAACGGGTACACAACCGGCCCGGTTTCGACGCTATGGCGATCGCCCTGGTGGTATTGGCGATGCAACAGGCGCAGCTCAGCTTGCGCTTTTTCGATCGTTTCGCCAGGCTTCAGACGGGCAAAAATTCCGATGTTGGAATGATCCGGGTCTTTGGCCATCGGGTCCGCGCGTGTCACAAGCTTCCACATCGCGGTCGCGCCGGTCGGGTAGAAATCGAAGCCCGCGGGCATCACACCGGTCACCACGCAAGCCTGATCGTCCAGCCGCAGAGTTTGGCCAACGATGCTCGCTGGACCACCGAGCTTACGCTGCCAGAATCCATTTGCCAGAACGACAGCGCAGCCGAGATTGAGATCGTCCTTGGTGAAAGTACGGCCCAGCACCGGCCGCACGCCCAGGAGGGAGAAGAAATCCGCAGTTGCCGGGATGGCGAACACATTCTGCGCCGGGCCGCGGCCGGTCATCACGCTGTCACCACGCGCCCAAGTGGCGCCGGCCGCCTGCTCGAAGCTGTGGCTGTGTTGCCTATAAATTTCAAGGTCGCGGTAGGCATCGAACAACTTCGACACGCCCTTGTCCTGTAACGCCGTGTCCCAAATGGCGACCAGCCGCTCCGAGTCCTTATAGGGCAGAGGCCGCAGCAGAACCGCTTGGACAATGCTGAAGATCGCGGTATTTGCGCCGATTCCGAGCGCCAGCGTGAATACGGCAACGGCTGTAAATCCCGGCGCTCGCTGGAAAATCCGCAGCCCGTACCGAACGTCTTGCCATAAACGCATAACGGTTTTCCAGACGGGCTTGCTGAGAATTCGTTTGCAGCGAATTACATCGAGGGGGGCGTCGTCTTAGTTGCCGGCGTTTGCTCTTTGGTGCGTGCGGCGGTCTCGGGTTTCCGGCTGGGCTGCTTCCTCACCTGCTCGAAGTACTGCTGCACGTATTGTTGGAGAATCTCCGGCACCTCGTCGCGGCTGATGTCGCCGCCCGCGTCCGTGTGTGTGGCGCTCGATTGCGAGTATGGAGTCTGCAATTTCTGCTGGCTGGACGGCACTTCCACAGTGATCTCGCCCGTCATGCTGGCCGAGCGCTTGCCGATAATCTCGCTGATCTTGCCCATCGCGGCGGCCTGTTCGGCAAGTTTGACGTCTTTGTCGCCGTCCTGCCGGCCGATCCCGCTGCCAGGCTGGTTGGAGCCCTTCTGGTCGGCGCTATGGCCGCCCGCCTGGGCTTGTGAATTCTTTCCATCCTTGCCCTCGGCTCCCGCCTCCTGACTTTCGGCGTCGGCCGACTCCTGGCCGTTATTCTGCTGCTGCCCTTGGCCGGGTGCGCCATTTTGCCGCTGGCCGGCCTTCTGCGTGCCCGGCTTTTGGGCGTTCTGCCCGGCGCTTGCCTGGCGCTGCGATCCGCTGCCATTCTGCTGGTGCACTTTGGAAAGCAGATTGGACATGGCATCGCGCAGTTTGGACATCAGGCTGGAATTCGCGTCGGAGCTGGCGGCTTCCGGCTTGCCACCTTTGGGCGTGTCGGTTGGCTTGCCGTTATTGGCGCTCTGCGGGCCGCTCGACTGGCTGTCGGCCGAGCTGGCATCCGCTCCCTCGGAAGTCTCGGAATCACCCTGGTCGCCCTCTGCTTTCTCGGAACCGGATGACTCGGTCTTGACCGTGGTCTGCGACTGGTTCTTCTGCAGCGGATCGTTGACCGCATCCGGCACGCCTACGGTGTCGAGAGCGGAATCCGGCGCGGGGTCGAGTGGCTGCGGGCTGTTGGGATCGCCCTCCGGCAGCGTGAGACCGATGGGCTTCGGCCCATCCGGCCGCGCCTTGTGCGATCCGTTACCGAGAGCCGCTTCGTCCTGCGCCGAGCCGCCGAAATTCTCCATCACAATGCGGGCCAAGGGAGCGCGCAAGTCGAGTGTGTGCGTAAATCCATAGCGCAGGGCAAACAGCCCGGACGCGACCACACCAAGCGCCGCCAGGGCATAAGCCGCGCGCGGAATGGCGAACGGCAGCGCTCGCTCCAGGTCCACTGTCTCGGCCGTGCGTTCGGCCTGCCCGTACTGGCCGAGGCGCATGGTCTCGGAAACCTTGTTCCCGGTTTCCGAAAAGAACAGCGCCGTTGAAAGCATGTCTGCCAGCGACAATCGGCGGTCCACCAACTGGGCAATCGTGTAGGAGGAAGGAATGCGGCGCAGAATCCGGTAGGCGCCAAAAGCCAGCGTGACGGCGGTGATCGCCACCAGGACGGGCCAGTCCAGAATCTGCGTGCCTGCGATCAGCAGCAGAATGAGCCCGCCCATTCCGGCGCTCGCGGCCCACGCACCTTGAGCCAGAAACTCGTTCCCAATGTAACGGCGGCGCGCGCGACGGACTAGAGCTTCAATCATAGGGCTGCTCGAACGCGGCCAGGCGCGACGCGGCTACCCGCCCACTTCCTTCCATTATCACTCACCGCCGTGCTGTCATGCGTCTCTCTTCGCACGGAGCCAAAGGATACAATGAGAAAAGTGGAAAAGCCAATGCGCGTCCTGATTGTTGACGATGAGGCCAGCCAACGTACTGGTCTTGCAGGGATGGTGAATGCTTGGGGGATGACGGCGGAAACCGCTTCCGAGGGTGCGGAGGCGCTCGAGAAGGTTGCTCGCTTTACTCCCGACGTGATTGTGACCGATCTGAACATGCCGGGCATGGATGGCTATCAGTTCCTGGGCAAACTCCAGGAATCGGGCGATGCGCCGCCCGCCATCGTGCTGACCGCTTTCGGAAACATTGAAACCGGCGTGCGCGTGGTGCATGAATTGGGCGCATTCTGGTTTCTCGAGAAACCCGTGCAGTCCAACGCGTTGCAGGTGCTGTTGCGGCGCGCCGCGGCGCAGCATAGCCTGCGCAACACCAATCGCGCTCTCGAGCGGCAATTGTCCTACAAAGGGGCTCTGGGCGAGATGGTGGGCAAATCCCCGCGCATGCAGGAGATATTCGTCCTGCTCCAGCAGGCCGGTCCCACTAACGCCTGCGTGCTGATTTCCGGAGAAAGCGGCACGGGAAAAGAGCTGGTGGCGAGGACCCTGCACGCCCTCAGCCCCCGCCACGACGGGCCATTTTTCGCCATCAATTGCGCCGCGCTACCTGAAACGCTGATCGAAAGCGAGCTATTCGGCCACGAAAAAGGCGCTTTTACAGGGGCTTCAGAGAGGCGCGCCGGCTGCTTCGAGCTGGCCCAGGGCGGCACGCTTCTGTTGGACGAGATCGGTGAGATGCCCGCGCTCACTCAGGCCAAGCTCCTGCGTATCCTGGAGGATTCCAAGGTTCGAAGACTGGGCGGCAAAACCGAATTCGAAGTCGATGTGCGCGTGGTGGCGGCCACCAACAAAGTTCCCGAAGACGCTGTACGCGGCGGCTACCTGCGCGAAGACCTTTTTTACCGCTTGAACGTGTTTCACATTCATCTGCCGCCCTTGCGGGAGCGCAAGGAAGACATGGGCGCACTGATGGATTTCCTCATCGGAGAGCTGAACCGCAAGCACGCCTGCAAGGTCAGCGATATTTCTCCCGCCGTGCATGAGGCTTTGCTCCGGCACGCCTGGCCGGGCAACGTGCGCGAGCTGCGCAATGTGCTGGAGCGTGCCGTCATCCTGGCGGGAGAAGGCGACATCGAGCTGAAGCACTTGCCGGCTATGTTCCAGAATGGCGGTACTGTTGCGGCCCCCGCAGCGGCGGTTACGGATTCCCCCGCGGCCGACAGTGACAAAGTTCATTTCTCGATCGGGACAACGGTGGAAGAAGCGGAAAAAGGACTGATCCTGCGTACCCTCGAGCACACCAGGAATAACAAGACGCGCGCTGCCGAGATCTTAGGCATCAGTCTGAAGACCCTTCACAACAAGTTAAAAGAGTACGGATCAAAAGAATCCGGCGTGAGCGCCTGATCCAGCAACGGTTTCCGGCAGTCAATTCGCTGCCTGCTCGATGAGCGGCGCGGCAGCCGCGATGCCCTTGACCATGTCATCGGTCAGGCCGAATCGGCGTTTCAGATACTCCACATCGTTGTAGCTCAGCCAGACTTTGCCATCGGCATCCTGCCATGCCAGCGCTTTCAAGGGCAGATCGATGGCAGCGGTAGGCGCCGCCAGCATCGCGGGAGTGCCGGCCTTCGGGTTGCCGAAAATCAGCACTTGCGTGGGCGGCATTTTCAGTCCCACCTTTTCCGCTTCGCCGCTGTGATCCACGCGCGCGAACACCTTGATCCCCTTCTCACGCAGCGCTGCTTCCAGATGGTCCAGGGTCTCCGGGACCGAATGTCTGCTCGGCTTGCTGATGATGCCGTCGCCGGATTTCATACCGAAAAACTCCTCCTTATGAATTGCGCTAAGCCCGACTTGGGCAGTCTGCCCGCTGCCGAGGTACACCGCCATCGCCAAGCCGGCAGCCGCGAGCAGCAAAGCCACGACGACGCCCAGCAAAGATGGCCGTCCCGCTGTGTCCGCACCCCTGTTGATCCGCCCGATCAGGCGCACATGGTGCAGGGAAGCCGAGACGGTGACCCCAACGCCAATCAACACAAGCGCCGTGCCCAGCGGAAGAGAGTATCCCGAAGCTGCTACCGCCGACCCACCACTGGCGGCCGCCAACTCGCGCAGGAACAATCCAAACCGCGCCACCACGAACCCGAACGCCATAAGGGCAAGGCCCGTCCGAATCCACGCGAGAAACGTACGCTCTGCTGCCAGGTATACCCGCGGATCGCGGGCGTCTTCTTCACGTGCCATGGTCGGGCGGCGGACTTGCCGCTCGTGTTAGATGCAGAACGGCGTGCTAGGACGCTGAGGTTCGGAAGGATTTTTTACGAAAGATGCAGTTTACGGTGGATGGCGTAAAGCGCGAGCTCCAGCCGGTCGGAAACGCCCAGCTTGTCGAAGATATTGTGCAGATGGTTTTTCACCGTCTGCTCGCTGATAAACATCTTCTCCGCCATTTCCTTGTTCTTAAAGCCTTGCGCTACCAGCGTGACGATTTCGCGCTCTCTCTGGCTTAAGGGCAGCCGCTCGCGGGCCCGGCCGTTGGCCGGCGCGGGAAACTCCTCACCGGAGGCGAATTGCCGGATCACCGCGGCCGTGGTGTGCGAGTCGAGCCAGATTTCGCCTTCGTACACCTTGTGGATGCTCTTGAACAGCAGTTCCGTAGCGGACTGTTTCAGGACAATGCCCGAAGTACCGAGCTTCATGGCCTGCACGAACTCGTTTTTGTCCTCGGAAGCGGTCAGCACGATCACCTTGGTTGGCGACTGCGCTGCCTGCATCTTTTGCAGCACCGCAAGTCCGTGCGTGCCAGGCATTTTGAGATCCAGAAGCAGGATGTCGGGATGGAGTTTTTCCACCGCCGGCAGCACATCGTCCCCGTGACCCGCTTCGCCTACCACCTCGAAATCCTTCTCCATCGCAAGCAACTGCTTTAGGCCATCCCGGAAAATGGGGTGGTCGTCCGCGATCAGAATGCGGATCGGTTTAGGGGAGCTTTCTTCATCCGCGCAAGGTTCCTCCCGCGGGGTATTCGTGGCGCTCATGGCTTCCTACGCTGGCTCAATTGTAAAGTGGTACCAGTACCAAGTCAATGCTGGTAACCCTTAGAACACAGAGGGTTTTTACCTGATATCCAAGGTCGTATGCCTCGGGTTTCCACGCCGGCTCCGTACTGGCATCGTCCGTGTTTACAATGTTTTGGAAATTACCATTCTTGTTGGTATTGTTAGAGTTCCATGAGCGACGCGATTGTGGAGGTTGAATTTCAACGGTTCTGGCGCCGTTTGCAGCAATTGGGGTTAAATGCCTATGAATCCAGATCTTACCTGGTCCTGTTGGGGCATCCCCGATTCAAAGCGCTGGAGCTGGCGGCACGGGCGCATGTTCCCCGTCAAAAAATCTACGAGGTTCTCGACAGCCTGGTGGAAAAGGGCTTCGCGCAGGTGGTTCAGGAGAAGACCAAGCTGTTCTCTGCGGTCGAGCCGGACCTCGCCATCCCCAGTTACTTGTCGCGCCGCCGGCAGTTGATGGAGCACGAGCTGACCGATCAAAGTCGGGTGGCATCCGGGCTGATGGACGATCTAAAAGCCCTCTACTCGGAAGGCCAGGGCGGACGCGGAACCCTCGATTATCTGCGGATCGTCACCGAGCCGGCGCAAACCGCGGCGGAATACCGGAAGATGCTGTCGGAGGTCAAATCCGAGTATCTGGAGTTTTCCCGCCCTCCGTATGCCGTTGATCCGCTGGATGAAAAGCTCGTGCGCCAGGCGCGCGAAGGCGGGGTTGCGTGCCGGCTACTGCTCGAATCGGCGACTCTGGACGATGGGCACCGGCAGCGGCTCGGCGAATATTCGGCCGCAGGGGTGGAAGTGCGGCAGGCGGATTCGCTCCCCATGAAATTGGCGCTGTTCGATGGCTGCCGGGGTTTGATTGCGCTGCTCGACCCCGTTATTTCAAGGCCGAGTTGGACGTCACTGGTCTTCGATCATGACGGCATGGGCGCCGCTATGAAGGGACTGTTCGATGAGTATTGGGGCAGGGGAAAGCAGCTTTAGGGATCGCCTGGCTACTGATCTTGGCCACCCATCCCAATATCGAGGTTCCAATCGCCGAGGATTTGCCGCCCGCCCTGCGGCGCTGCTTGCAGCAGCGGCTCGACTCCGGCCAATAGGTTGATGGCCGTCACACGGCCCGGGTCCGCGCCATCACCGGCGGAAAGCACGACCGCGTCGCCGGCCTTCAGGTCCGCAACGGTCACGGGCGGCAGGCGCTCCAGCATTTCCTGAAAATCCATACTGCCGCGCCGCATTCCCCCGCCCTGCCCCTGCGCTTGATCTCCGGGAGGGCCACCTGCGCCGGGTTTGGCAGCATCGGGCCTGCCAGGACCGGGCACGCCCTCCGCAGCAGCCGGACGCGCTCCGGCGGCACCGGATTCAGATCCGCCCTGCGCCCCATGAACGCGGCGGGCGAGCATCATGGCGATGCCTTGCGGCAAGCGCCGCATGGTGGTGTCGGCAATGATGCGAACGGTCACCGGCTTGTGCACCACCAGATCCGTCATTGTTATCTCGTTGGTGCTTGCGTCGATCGATTTAATCACGCCCGCGATGTTGCGGAATGATCCGGAGATCATGGCCTCGGCCTTGATCCGCGTCCCGTCGGCGTTCTTCTCGCCGAGGACCCGCACCTGGTCGCCCACTTTCACGTCGGCGAACGAGCTAGGCTTGGCATCGCTGAAGCGAACCGAATCCGGCGCGTACCGGAGAAAATCCACGTGATTGCCGGCCTCGATCACCAGCGGCGTGGAAGCTTCCCGAGTGCGCGTGGTGATGGTGATCTCTTTAGTATCAGGGTTCAGACCGGTGACCGGTCCCGCCACGCTTCGCCGCTTCCACTCGTCGCGTTCGTGTTGCTGCTTCTGGGCAATCTCGGCCTTGCTCATGATGAGGACTTCGAGAGCAACCATCGATTTCTGATCTTCTGATAAATGGCCGCGGAGGCGGGCGCGGTCGCCCACCGCCACGTTGTCGAACGCGATGTGCGCAGCCTTCTTGATGTCTGTCTCGCCAGGAGAAATGCGGAGATAGATGGTTCTGTCGCTGACCGTGGCCGTGATCTCGGCACCCGCGGCCGACTTGATGGCGAGCTGCTTCGCGCCAGCGTCGACCTTGGTGATGTCGCCGATCACACGATCGACCTTGGGGGCCGGGGTTTGCGCGGCCGCCGTCAAAAGTAATAAAGCGGACATAGCCGCTGGTATGATTTGCCGTCTCATCTGTCTCACAAGGCGTGTTAGCGGGCCAAACTGGTTACAAGCAAGAGCTGGCAACCATCGTGATCACGCGCCAACATCATAATATATGCGAGAGGCGTGATTGCCGCTCTGCATAGCGCAGCCTCCTCGTTTCTATTTCAGTCAAATCTGCACGCATCGACTTACACAGCTCGACTACGCGAGCAAAGTCTTTTTCCGACCACGATGCCTCAGCCTGTTTTCGTATGTCCTCGAGGACTTGGCGCTTCGTGAACTCAGCAGAGGCGCGCCGGTTGGCCTCCTCTAACTGCCGGTAGAACGCTTTGTCGCCTAGCAGGAACGGATCCCCGTACTTCCTAACAAGCTCCGCAACTCTGGGCACGAACTGTTGAACACCTTCACGCGAGCTAACCTGGAACATCGTGCCTCTTCCGAAGCCTTCCGCTTCCCACGCTGCTTTGCCCGCCCATGAGACCATATAGGCCAAGCCGTATTTTTCGGAACGGTCCCGGCGCCCAACCTTCACCCCGATCTCAAACGAACCGCGGCCATGATGAACGTCAACGAATACTTTCCTCGATTCGTAACGAACAAGGGTCGGGGTTGTGGTCACCGGCTTGAGTCCGTAGGAGCGCAAAAACTCGAAGCTCTCGAGAACAGCCTGTCCAAAACCTAGTTGATGTCGGTTCCCGGGCTCAAACTTGAACACTAACTGTTTCTCCAACCGCGCAGATTTCGCTTAGGGCATGCTCCCCAGATCAACGCCAGCTAACTCGGTGTCCCCTGCAATTGTAACTGCTGGTCCCTCGCCGCCATATCGCGCGCGATGGTGCGCGATCCCGCATAGAGCACCAACGCCAATAACAAGGATAGCGCGGGGATGACCAGCATGGCCTGCTGCAAGCCCGTTGCGCGGGCTGCCTCGGTGACGATGCTCGACCCCGCCAGCCCTGCTGCACGCCGCGCCATGACGTCGCTCAAGCGGCCGGTGATGACGGGGCCGAATGACGCACCGCAGAGATACATGGCCATGAAGTAGACCGACATGGCCGTGCCGCGCAGGGCCGGCGCGACAATATCGTGAATCGACGAGTAAACCATTCCGTAGTACGTGTTCAGCAGCCCGTACGACGCGCACATCAAGACGGTCACCGCGATCCAGGAACCAGCCGGCAACAGAACCGACCACAACGCCAGCGGAGCAGCGGCTAGCGCTCCAATGGACGCCACCAGCATCCGGCCATTCCGCGACCTTCGAATGGCCCAATCGCCCATGATCCCGCCGGCGCTTGCCGCAAACAATCCGGCGATCACGCTTCCCACGCCTAACCACAGCCCCGCGCGCGCGACCGACAGGCCATGCACGCGAATGAGAAACGCCGGCAGGAACGTGCCCAGGGCATACAAGTTGAAATTGATCAAGGCGCCGGACGCGATGATCCACCAAAGTGTGGGAATCCGCAGAACGGACCACGCTCCCAGGTGTTCGCCCGCCGATAGCCGGTGTTCCGCCGCGCCGCGCCGCGGCTCGCGCAGAGCGAACAGTGCGGGCGCCAGAAGAATCACAGGCGCCGCCGCCAGCCAAAACGCCGCGCGCCAGCCGAACGCTTGTGCCACCGGACCGCTCACCATGTAACTGAGGCCTGTGCCGAGCGGCACGGCCAACATGAAAAATGCCAGTGCGCGCGAACGCTTGGTCACGGGGAACAGGTCGCCAATCCAACTCGTTCCCACAGGAGCGCAGACCGCCTCGCCGACGCCAACGCCCAGCCGCGTGAAAAGAAGCATGATGTAACTTGCCGCGAAACCTGAGCTTGCCGTGAGCGCACTCCACACGATCATGCCGAGTGCGAGCAGTTTCTTGCGGCTCCACGAATCCGCCAATCGGCCGAACGGCACGCCCACAATCGCGTAGAGCACCAGGAAGATCGTACTCAGTGCGCCAAGCTGTGTATCGGTGAGATGGAATTCCCTGCGGATGGGCTCCAGGAGCGGCCCCAGAATCTGCCGGTCATAGAAATTCAGCAGGTTGACTCCAAAGAGCACACCCAGCGCGACGCCGGCAGTGCTGCGCCACGACGCTGGAGCTTCGGCAGCGGGGCGAACGATCGGAGCCACGGTCTGGCGGGCGGCTGCCTCGGAGCTTCCCATGGGGTCTTAAGAGTGTAGCGCGGGAGGGGAGGTTACAACTGCGGTCGATGGTTACCTTACAATTTGAGGATCGTGAGGAAGCGAAGCCCGGGCCCGGGCAAGGATGAACGCAAGACTCCCAACGGCGCTGCGATTGGTGCCGCGGAGGGCAAAATCAGCACGGCGGGTCGACGGCTCGACGGCGCGAAAGTGGATGACTTGTGTGCCAAGATCGCCTCGCTGCCCATTCTCGACACCCGGCCATCCGAAGAAATACTGGACTATGACGAAATCGGCTTGCCGCGTTAGTTGTATTGGTTTGGATACAATCGAGGCAGGGGAGAAATGAGTGGTATGACGGCCTTAGCAACAAAAAGCCGGATTCTCGAAGACGCAGACTACGTATATAACTTCGACAGGCAAGCTTATGTCAATCGAGGGGCCAAGAAGATTTTCAGCATTGAATTTGTTGAGGATCACAGCGCGGGCGTTCTTCAGGATCGCATAAGCGATAACAATTCAGGACCCGGATGGCAAATATACTTCAACACGGAACCGTCCCAATCGGTCAGGCGTGAACTGGAGAATGTGCTTGGCTGATGCCCGAGCGCACGATAGAGGACCGGCTGCGCGAAGAGTATTTCGAGCTTCTTCCTGATGTCAGGCGTGTGGCGGAGGAATTGGAAACTGAGGTTAGGCATTGCCTGCTCCCAGTCTCAAGAAATCTGAACCGCTACGAACAAATCGTCATCACAGCTCGGATCAAGGAGTGCGAGAGCGCGGTTGACGCTCTTCGCAGACGGCAGGAGTATTCCATCTTCGACCGCGCTCAGCCGATGCTTTACACGCTCCGCAACTTAAGAGACTTGGCGGGCGTCCGCGTTTCCGTGTTCCCAACGAGCCACTGGAACGAGGCGGACCACGAGCTGCGATGCCACAAGCTGTTCTCGGAATGGAAGCCCGATCCGGTTCGCGATGAGAACGGTGAGCTGTTGGCCTACAAGTACTATGGCCGTGGTATGGGGAGCGAGGAGGTTTGGGGCGAGTTTCAAGTCGTGCCAATGCTAACTGCCCTCTTCTGGGAAGTCGAGCATGCTGCGATCTACAAGCCATCTCCGGAGCTGAAAGGTATAGTAAGCTCACTCGAAATGCGGCAGCGAGCCGCGGAGGTACTGAATGCACTCAAGACCTTCGAGCACGAGTTCGAGTCCCTGGTTCGCGGTAGAGCATAGCGACCAATAATTGTGCTCACCCTCTGACTCGGCTTCATCAATTTCTTTCCCAGCCGGATTGATAGCGGCCTCTTTTGCGCCGCGGCGTGCGTGTTACAATTCGGGCAGATGAGCAATACACTCACCATAAGGCTTCCGGACGATCTGGCCGAATGGCTTACGCAAACTGCTCGTGAGACTGGTGTACCACGCGGCCGCATCATTCGCGAGCAACTGGAACAGGCCAGGAGCGCGGAAAATCGGCCTTTCTTGCGCCTCGCCGGCTTGGTTGCGGGGCCGGCGGATCTTTCGACACGGAAGGGCTTTTCACGCAAGTGAAGGCGATTGCCGACACCGGATTTCTGGTGGCGTTCGGAAACCGAAAGGACAGCCATCATGCTTGGGCACGGGCCATCGCCGAACGAATCACCGAGCCGCTGTTAACCTGCGAAGCGGTGCTCGCGGAAGCCGCCTTTCACCTCAATAGCAGCGCCTTGGTGCTGGCGTTCGTGCGCGAGGGGCTTGTGCGGCCCGCGTTCGTCTTGGGCGATCACCTTGCGCGCCTGGCTGAGTTGGCTGAGCGCTACGCAGATCGGCAGCCGGATCTTGCGGACATTTGTTTGATCCGGATGAGTGAAATGCATCCCAAGCACTCGGTCGTGACCACTGATTTGGCGGACTTCCGCGTCTACCGCCGAGGCCGTCGCGAGGCGATCCCGCTGATTCACCCACCAGCCGTTTGACGGCTTTACCTCTGATTCGCCTTCAGCACCCTCTTCCGTAACCGGATCGATTGCGGCGTCACCTCGACAAACTCGTCGTCGCGGATGAATTCGATGGCTTGCTCTAAATTCAGAATCCGTGGCGGCACCAGGCGGATGGCTTCATCGGCTGTGGAGGCGCGCATGTTGGTGAGCTTCTTTTCCTTGACGATGTTGACGTCCAGGTCGTTCTCGCGGGCGTTTTCGCCGACGATCATGCCTTCGTAAACTTCCGTGCCTGGCGAAACGAAAATCTCGCCGCGCTCCTGGAGATTGAAGATGGCGTGGCCGGTGGCTCTACCGGCGCGGTCGGCGACCAGCGATCCCGTGGGGCGCGTGGGAATGTCGCCCTGCCATTCGATGTAGCCGTGGAACAGGCTGTTCATGATGGCGGTGCCGCGCGTGTCGGTCAGGATCTCGCTGCGCAGGCCGATCAGCCCGCGCGAGGGCACGTGGAATTCCAGCCGCACGCGTCCTGAGCCGTGGTTCACCATCTTGATCATCTTGCCTTTGCGCGAGCCCAGCTTCTCGATCACCACGCCGAGGAACGACTCGGGGCAGTCAATGACCAACAGCTCAAGCGGCTCCTGCACTTTGCCGTTGACCGTGCGCGTCAGGATCTGCGGCTTGCCGACCATCAGCTCGTAATCCTCGCGCCGCATCATCTCAATGAGGATGGCCAGTTGCAGCTCGCCGCGGCCCATCACTTTAAAAGCGTCGGGTCCGCCGGCTTCTTCGACGCGGATCGAAACGTTGGTGAGCAGTTCCTTGTCCAGCCGGTCGCGCAGGTTGCGCGACGTCACATAATGCCCATCACGGCCGGCGAAAGGCGAGGTGTTGATGGTGAACGTCATGGCAATCGTCGGCTCGTCGATCTGGATGTTCGCGAGAGGTTCGGGTGTTTCCGCACTGGTCACAGTCTCACCGATGGTGATGCCTTCCACGCCCGCGATGGCGAGCAGCTCGCCGGGATGCCCTTCGGTCTCATCTACGCGTTTCAGACCTTCGAATGAATAGAGCTTGGTGATGCGCGTCTTCTGAAGCGAGCCATCCAGCTTGACGATGCCCACCTCATCTCCATACTTCAACGTGCCTTGAAATACGCGGCCGATGGCGAGACGGCCGAGGTAATCGCTGTAATCGAGATTCGCCACGAGCATTTGCAGGGTGGCTTCGGGATCGCCTGGAGCCCCCGGAATGTGCTTTACAATCGCTTCAAACAGAGGTTGCAAATTTTCGGAGTTGTCCTCCATGGATGCTTTAGCGATCCCCGCGCGGGCGTTGGCGTAGAGCACGGGGAAATCGAGCTGGTCCTCTTCGGCGTCGAGATCGATGAACAGGTCATAGATCTCATTGAGTACCTCCGGAACGCGGGCATCCGCGCGGTCAATCTTATTGATCACCACGATGGGCGGCAGCTTGGCTTCGAGGGCCTTCATGAGGACATAGCGCGTTTGCGGCAGGGGTCCCTCGCTCGCATCCACCAGCAGCATGACGCCGTCGACGATTTTGAGCGCGCGCTCCACTTCGCCGCCGAAATCGCTGTGGCCGGGCGTGTCGACGATGTTGATCTTCACGCCGTGGTAGCGCACGCCGGTGATCTTGGCCAGGATGGTGATGCCGCGCTCGCGCTCGAGTTCATTGGAGTCCATCACGCGCTCCACGTGGGCTTCGTTGGCGCGGAAGATGCCGCTCTGTTGCAGCATGGCGTCCACCAGCGTGGTTTTGCCGTGGTCGACGTGCGCGATGATGGCGATGTTGCGAATTTTTTCGTTGTTATTCTTCATGGATCACTTCGATGGGATTGAGCCGCGCCGCCGCGTGCGCGGGAAAAATACCGGCTAGTACTGTGGCCGCGAGCACGAGGGCCGAGGCGCCGGTTAGCAGAGCCAGCGGCGGATGAAACTGGATGGTCCATCCGAAGCTCTGCTTATTGATGACGTAAATCAGGACGAGGGAGAGCACAAAGCCCAGCGCCAGACCGAGCGCATTTGCCGCTACGCCGAGAAAGCCCGCTTCGAGCAGGATCATGCGGCGGATCTGCGCGGGCGCCGCTCCCAAATAGCGCAGCATGCCGAATTCGCGGCGGCGATCCAGTACCATGGCGAGCAACGAATTGGCGGCGCCCAGCATGGCCACCACAATGGCGACGCCTTCGAGCGCGTAGGTAATGGCGAAGGTACGGTCGAAAACCGTGACCGCATTCTGGCGCAGCGTGCGATTCGGAGCGACGACCACCCGATAGTTCGCGAGGCGCTGTTCGAGAGTGTGCCGAACCTCAGTTGCATCGGCGTCTTTGCGAACATAGATCGCCAGGTTGGTCGGCGGCTGATGGGGTAGGCACTTCAGCAAGGTCGAACGGTCGAAGATCACCCAGCCACGCTCGCTTGAATAGTCATAATAGATGCCAGCCACGGTAACGGGCACCGTTCGATCGCCGAGCGGAAGTTCCAGAACGCTGCCCGCGTGAACGCCGTGCTTATTCGCGAATGGCTCGCTGACAATTACGCGATCCTGACCGGGGAGCGATTGGAGGATGGCCTCGCGATCCTCGCCAGGCAGAAATCGCAACCTTCCGTAGCGGCGAACGATCGCTGAGTCGCCCGCACCGAGCGCAGCGCGCTGGTCCTGATACTCGATTTCCATAGCGCGAAAGACATCGACGGCCTCGACGCCTGAAACGGATGCGGCCAAGGCGGGCGCCTCCGCCGGAAGCGCAGGATGCTCGCCCGCACCCGTTCTTCCAGCCGGGCGAACATAGAGATCCGCGCGCAGCTGCGTATCGAGCCATACGATAACGGTTTCGCGAAAGCTCCCCACCATGATGCCGACGCTGGCCATCATCGCAATTGCCGTGGAGAGCGCTGCCACGATGACCGAAGTCCGCGCGAGTGATGCCGCAAGGCCGCGTACGGCCAGCAGGCCTTCCGGCCCGAACAACACTCGCGCGGCACGGCGCGTCATCGCCGACAAGCCGGTGATGACCGCAGGGGCAGCCAGAGCCATCGCGGCAATCGCGAGCAATGTAGTCACGTAGCCGGCGATGGGGTTGCCATTGAGCGGTCCCACTTTTAACACAGGCCAGGCGATCATGCCGATCAGGATTGCCCACACGAGATTCCGCCGCACGTGCGTGCGCGCGTGATGCTCGTGCACGCCGCGGCTCATCGCCTCAACTGGCGTCACCTCCATAGCTTCCCGCGCCGGCGCAAGGGCCGAAATGAACGCGACTGCGGTTCCTGCAATGATGGCGGTCGCAACTGCCGGAATTCCAATCGCAATCGCCGCGGGCCGACTGCTCACGTAGAGCGAGTTCACGGTATCGGCGATCAAACCCACCGCGCCTTCAGCCATCACTCGCCCCAGAGCTATGCCAGCCAGCGAGCCCGCGACGCCGAACAGCAAAGCTTCGCCCAGGAACAGCCAGAACACCCGGCGCCGGCTAGCTCCCAACGCGCGCAGGACGCCGATCTCCGGTCGCCGCCGGACCACGCTCACGGAAATCGTGTTGTAAATCAGAAATGCGCCTACCACGAGTGAAATATAGCTGAGGACGCGTAGGTTCCAGCGAAATGCACGCAGCATGCGCTGGTTCTCGTCGCTACGCGTACCGGGCTTCTCGATTCGATAGCTCGCCGGCAGCACGCGACGGATTTCCCGCTCCACGCGCGTGAAGTCTTCGCGCGGCGAAACAAACACCTCGATGCGATCGAGCTTTCCGAACTGGTTCAGGGCCTGCTGTGCGGAGGCTATATCCAACAGCACGAACTCTGCGTCCTGCGCATCGGCAACACTGGCAACGTGAAACGCGCGGGTTTTGTCGCTCAAAGCGAGCGACAAGCTGTCTCCTTCGTGAACTCCGATTCTCTTTGCAAGCGCGCTCGAAACGATCGCGGCTGTATCCAGATCCCGTGGGCTTTCTCCCCCGGCATTTCTCGATTGCGCGATGAAATCTACGCCGTAAACCGTTGCCGCCCCTGCTCCCTGGATGATGCACTGTGTCTCGATCACCGGTGCAAACCGCGCGTTCACCGGGAGGGCCGCAAGCCTCGCGATCCAGCGCTCGTCCACGCCTCCATTGGCGACGATTTCGAGATCGGTCTTGCCCACCAGAGTTTCGAGCGACGATCGAAACGATCCCGTCGCGGCGTCGCCCGCAAGATCAATGGCAATCACCACGCCCACCCCCAGCGCTACCGCGAGAATCGTGAGCGTGGTGCGCAAGAGATCGCGCCGCAACGGGCGCAGAATCAGCGTTCGGAAAAGCTGGAGCGGCTGCATACGCCGGACCTACGAGCCTTCGACCGCGCAGATACGACCGTCGCGCATCTGGACGCGTGTTGACGCGATCGCGGCGGCTTCCGCGCTATGCGTTGCCAGTAACACTGTCGCACCGAAACGGTCCGCGGCATCGCGGAGCAATCCGAGCACCTGATCGCCGCTGGCGTTATCGAGATTGCCTGTGGGCTCGTCCGCGATGAGGATCTCCGGCGTGTGAACTAACGCCCTCGCGATGGCCACGCGCTGCATCTGCCCGCCCGAAAGCTGGTATGGAAAGGAGTCGGCTTTGTCGGCGAGCCCCACCCATTCCAGTCGCTCGCCTGCCGTATCCCGGGCCCGCTCCGCACCCGCCAGCAGCAACGGAAGCTCGACATTCTCCAGCGCGGTGAGTGCCGGCAACAATTGAAAAAACTGAAACACAAAACCAATCCGTTTGCGCCGAAGCGCCGTCAATTCGTTCTCGCTGAGCGAGCTGGTCGCCCGTCCGCCGATGAGTACTTCGCCCGAAGTAGGAAAGTCCATCGCGCCCGCCAGATTTAATAGTGTGGTCTTGCCGCAACCACTGCGGCCCACCAGAGCGGTGATGGTACCGGGCGCGAGAGTCAGCGACACTTCGTGGAGCGCTTCCAGCTTCTGTCCATTGTTCTGGTATACCTTCGAAGCCCGGCGCAATTCCAGGCGGGGCGGGTTCATCGATCACCACTATTATAGCGACGGACCGCTTACGTCAGCGGCGGATCAGCGGTTGAGCATCTTCACGCGGAACATCGGTTTGGATTTCTCCGCCCGGTCCATGGTGTAGGTCTCGCCGGTCTTCGCCGGATCGTAGTCGCGCCACAGCCACGTCATTTCTTCAGGCAGCTCGGCATAGCCATGCGCCGGGTTGTGTGAGCCGCCGCCCCAACTCAAATGGAAATCGTACTCGCGCATCTTGAGTGAGTTAACCATTTGAATGTTCTGCAGCGGCCAGCTTCCGTGATCGTTCTCCAAGTCTTCGGAGCCGTCTTGCAGCCACACACGAATATTGTGCCTGGGCGATTTTCTCACCAGGAACGGATAGTCGTTGCCGCCCAGAATGTTGTCGCGCGGGTCCGGTTGATCGTGGTGCCATTGAATGCTGGTGAAACTGCCTATGTGCGAGAGCACGCGGCTGAACCGGTCATTCTGCTGCCATGCCGCGTTGAACGCGCAAATCCCGCCTGAGGAACTGCCCCCGATGCCGCGACTGTAGGCTTCTTTCCGAACGTTGTACTTCGCCTGGACATCCGCCAGAATCTCGTCGCGCAGGAAACGTGCATAGCGATCGGAGACCGTGTCGTACTCGATGCTACGCATCGCCTTGTCGCCGATCATGCCAGGCTGGATGAATACCTGAATCATCACCGGAATCTTCTTCTGCGCGATCAGATTGTCGACAACCGTGAGCGTGCGCGAAGCTCCATCGCGCTGGATCAGCGCCTGCCCGTCCTGCCAGACCATTAGCGCCGCGGGAACGTTCGCGTCATACTGCGCGGGGACGTAGATCCAGTAATTGCTCTGCATACCGTCGTAGATTTTGCTGGTGTGGACGATCTTGTCTGACAAGGTTCCCTGTGGCACGCCCGGCTTGGGATAAGAATCCGGCCCGTACGCCGCAACGTCGGTAGAACCGCCCGTACGCACGCCGTTCACCGTGTAATAGAAGCCGTGAACGGTACCCGGGCGCAGCGTCGCGGTCTGAAACCAGAGATTGGCTGCGCGGGTCATGGGTTCGGCGGGCTGATCATCGACGAAAAGCCCGGGTTGCACCTCCGACTCAAAGGCAAAGACAAAATCCGGACCTTCCCCTACGAACGCCGTGCCTTTCTTGATCTTGTCGTCGCCCAGCGTGGCGCGCAGGGCGTCATCGAGACCCTGCGAATGATGCCAGGCCATTTCGAGTAACTGCGATGTCGTCGGCTTATCGGCAGCGAACGCCAACAGCGGGATGCAAAGCACAAAGCAAAATCGCTTCAACATGGTTCAGTATTATAAGTGCTGGCAGCGCTCGATGACCGAACGGCTCTACTATCACGATTCCTATCTGCGGGAATTTCGCGCCCGCGTGCTCGACCGCGCGGACGGCGGCGCCAAGCTCTACCTCGATCGCACCGCGTTCTATCCGACCTCCGGCGGCCAGCCGCACGACATCGGTTCCATCAACGGCGCTGCGGTTGTGGACGTGATCGACGAGGGCGAGCGCATCGCGCACCAAATCAGCGCTCCCATTGACTCAAACGAGGCCGACTGCGTGATCGATTGGGCCCGCCGCCTCGATCATATGCAGCAGCACAGCGGCCAGCACCTGCTCTCCGCGGTTTTCATCGAACAGTTCGGCATCGAAACGTGCAGCTTTCACCTGGGCGAAGAGATTTCGACTCTCGATCTGGAAACACCCTCCATCGACCTGGAAAAAGTGATGGCTGCCGAGCGCCGCGCCAACGAAGCCGTCGCCGAGAACCGTCCGATACTGGTGACGTACGAATCCGCCGGCGCGGTGGCGGATCTGCGCAAGCCGTCAGATCGCGATGGCACTCTGCGCATCGTTTCCATCCAGGGTCTCGATCGCATCGCGTGCGGTGGGACGCACGTACGGCTCACCGGCGAGATCGGCCCGATCCTGATCCGCCGCCTGGAGAAAATCCGCAACACCATGCGCGTCGAGTTTTTGTGCGGAGGCCGCTCCATACGCCGGGCGCGCGCCGACTACAACGCGCTCACCCGCATCGCACAAACGTTTTCGACATCGGTCGATGAGACGCCGCAAGTCGCCGCCGCGCAATTCGAGACCGTTCGCGAAGGTGACCGACTCCGCCGCAAGCTGGAAGGCGAACTCGCGCGCTACCAGGGCCGCGAACTCTACGATGCAACCGCACCCGATGCCAATGGACTGCGCCGCGCCGTACGCCGCCTGCCGAAAGGAACCCTCGACGAGCTGCGTCCGCTGGCGCAAAGTTTCACCACGCAGCCAAGAGCAGTCTTCATCGGCGTAATTGAACAGCCACCGTCGGTTCTGCTGGCCGCATCACCGGACTCCGGCATCGACGCCGGCAAAACTCTCCAACCCCTGCTCGCTCAAGCCGGAGGGCGCGGCGGCGGCAACGCCCGCATGGCGCAAGGCAGCGTCCCGTCGACAGAAGCCGCCAGTGGAATCGTAGAAACACTAACCAAATCTTAGAGTTACGATTTCGATTGACAGATTGTATACTGTACACATACACTATACAGTGCATGCCAGAAGGACCTCAAATCCGAATCGATCCGGCTTCCGGCGTTCCGGCCGTGCGGCAGATTATGGACGGTCTCCGCGTTCTGCTGGTGGAAGGCCAGTTGGCTCCGGGGGCGGAGCTGCCTTCCGTTCGCAGGCTGGCCATGGAGTTGGGAATTCATTTCAACACCGTGGCGGAAGCTTACCGGCAGCTTGCCGCGGAAGGATGGCTGGATCTGAAGCATGGCCGCGGCGCCATTGTGGCCGAGCGCGTCATGCCGCCCACTCCGGATCGAGATTGGATTGAGGACTTTCGCAACCGGCTGCGAGGCATGGTGGCGCAGATGCGCTCCGAAGGCATTTCCGCCGAAGGCATCGCCGCCGAGTTGCGCGCCATGGCTGAGGTGGTGAAACAATCATGAAACTTCTTGTCTCTATGCACATTTTCTTGGGAGCGGTGTTGCTCGCCATCCCAAACATGACGCGCCGGGAAATACTGTTCGCCGTCCCGGTGCCGCCGGATTTCCGCCAGCGCGCCGCCGGGCGCCATGCGATCAATATGTTCCGTCTGGTGGTTGCGGCCATCGTGCTCGTGGGGATTGGTGCGCTTCTTCTATCCCCACCTCAGCTCATCGACACTGTTCAGACGGTGGTGATCGCGGGCACTCTGATCTGCGCCTTCCTCGCCTACTACTGGCAATATCGAACGGTCACTCCGTACGCTGTTGAGATCCCCAGGCAACGTACAGCCTCGCTCACGACAGCTCCGGACCGTTTGCCCTGGTTTGTATGGCTCGGCGGCTGCCCGCTCGCCGTGCTGGGAGCAGCGGCATTGTATCTATATTTCAACTGGGATCGGATTCCCGAGCGCTACCCCGTGCACTGGGGTTTCGAGGGTCCCAACCGCTGGGCGAATCGGACCATCAAAGGTGTTTACGGCGAGTTGGCGTTCGCCGCGGAGCTTTGTGCCCTCCTCCTGATCCTTGGCATCGCGGCCTGGTATGGCGCTCGCCGGTCAGGTTCCCGGCCCGTCATTCTCGGAGGCATCATCGCGATTGAATTTGTCATGGGATGCATGTTTGCGGTGGTTGCTGTACAGCCGGTCCTCGGAATCCCTGTTTGGACCATCATGCTGGGAACGGTCGCCGCGATCATCCCGATCATCGTCGTCATGGCGAGCAAGATGAGCCAGCTGCGCGAGCCGCTGGACCCAACACCGCGAGAGTGCTGGAAAGCCGGCGTCATCTACTACAACCCGAACGATCCGGTCCTGTTCGTCGAGAAGCGCGGGGGGCTCGGGTACACCTTCAATTTCGGCAACCGCTGGTCGTGGGTCCTCATAGCAGGGCTCGCAGTCGTGGTAGCTTCTGCCGTCTTCGTCACAAGCTAAAGGAGATAACCCATGAAGAACACACTCATCTTCGCGACTCTCGCCGTTTCTCTGGCGTCCGTCGCAAACGCACAGAACATTGTTGGTGACTGGCAGGGAACGCTCAAAGCAGGTGACGTAGAGCTGCGTCTCGTTCTGCACATCACCAAGAACCCGGACGGCAACCTGAATGCCACGCTGGACAGCGTCGACCAGGGCGCCAACGGCATCCCGGTGAGCTCCATCTCTCTCAAGGATTCGAAACTGAATCTAACGGTCGACGCGGTTAAGGGCACTTACGAAGGCGAGGTAAACGCAGACGCCACGGCCATCTCCGGAACCTGGACGCAAGGTCAGCCGCTGCCGCTCGATTTCCATCGCGGCACCGCCTCAGTGAAAACCGAGCACAAACCTGCCAAGCCTTCCGACATTGACGGTGACTGGATGGGCACGCTCGACCTCGGCACCGCGAAACTGAGGCTTGCCTTCCACATCACCAACACAGAGGACGGTCTGACCGCGACCATGGACAGCCTGGACCAGGGCGCGAAGGGCATTCCGGCGACGGCGGTCACACGGAAGGGCGAGACGCTCACAATCGAGTTTAAGCAGATCTCGGGCACCGGCAGGTTCGAGGGCAAAATCTCCAAGGACCTGGCAACCATCGACGGCTCCTGGTCACAAGCCGGGAATTCGACTCCTCTCGTGCTCAAACGCGTGAAGAGTGCCGCCGAGCTCGAACGGCGACGGCCGCAGAATCCAGTCAAACCATATCCGTATCGCGAAGAAGAAGTCGCGTATGACAACAAAGCCGCGGGCGTCCAACTCGCGGCCAGTCTGACCACCCCGCCGGGTGCAGGCCCGTTTCCCGCGGTGCTTCTGATTTGCGGCTCGGGCCCGCACGACCGCGACGAAAGCCTGCAGGGCCATCGCCCGTTTCTCGTCCTGGCCGACTATCTCACGCGAAAGGGCATCGCGGTTCTGCGCGCCGACAAGCGCGGGGTCGGCAAATCCACCGGTGACAATGCGGCGGCCACCATGACCGACTTCGCCACTGACGCCGAGGCTGGCGTTGCGTATCTGAAAACACGCACTGAAGTGGATTCCCACCGGATCGGCCTGGTCGGCCACAGTGAAGGCGCCATCGTCGCGCCCATGGTGGCGACACAGAATTCCGATGTCGCCTTCCTCGTGCTGATGGCCGGCCCGGGAGTGCCGGGAGACCAGATCCTGGCGGTGCAGAAGGCGTTTGATCTGAAAGTTCGCGGCATGAACGCGGAGCGTATCGATCACGTGATCGCAGAGGATCGCGATGTCTACGCCCTGATCAAGAGCGAGACGGGCGACCGCGCCACACTCGACAAAAAGTTGCGTGAGAAGCTGACGGGCGTGATGCCGGCAAATCAGATGGACTTCCAGATGAAGTTCATGACATCGCCATGGTTTCGCCAGTTCATCGCATACGATCCTGCGCCCGCGTTGGCCAAGGTCACGGTGCCCGTCCTCGCCATCGACGGCGAGAAGGACATGCAGGTGACGCCCAACCAGAACCTACCGCCGATCCGCAAGGCCCTCGCCGGCAACAAGAACTGCGAGATCGACGAATTGCCTGGGTTGAATCATCTTTTCCAGACCGCCAAGACCGGCAATCCGAACGAGTATGGCGATATCGAAGAGACCATGTCACCGGTGGCGCTGGAGAAGATCGCGGGATGGATACTGATGCGCAGCCGGACGAACCCGAGCTGAGAATTTTCCACCTCCCCGGGGTCTTGAAATGCAGTTTCCGACAACCTTACATATCGTTCCTGGCGTATTCGATGATTGGTTACGGGGGACTGCAGCGCTTGGAAAGTACTGAAGTGGCTTTCCGGTTGGCGTTGGTTGCAGCCGCTTGAAAACAGCGACAATGTGCATCCGGAGTCTTTTCCCGGGCGGCCAATTATAGCTAATCGGCTTTGCTATTAACTCCCACGAAGCTCACAACTGCCAGGATCATAAAAAAAACCGCTACACACCTACACACCCAACGTAGGCCTCCTTCGCTCAGAAACGTTGAGACCACTAGCGTAGCCGAACCGAGCGCAAGCATGGCACCACCAAATCGTCGCTTGCGTTTCTTGCGATTTTCCATAGGGGTTTAGGGTATCACGAGCGATTCGCCTCAAGCGCCGGAATTGACTTGGAATTGACTTGGTCCGCCGTGACCGTGAGACCCATGTGGCTTGTAAACGGGCTTACCGGAAAACGCATTCCGCCATAAACGCGGCGTCCCGTGGCCGATATGTACGATTCTGGCGCGGGCAGCGCTGGAATATTCCGGATGAGCGCACTTTACTCCCCCGGATTCGACTCGTCGGTTAAGGATTAATCGAGTTGATGCGCACCTGATCAGTGAGTGTGCGAATTCAGGTAGTTGCGATCGATCGCCGGGCTGGACATGTGTCCGCCCCTAGTTCACGCCCAACTCGTGGAACAGGAACGCAAACACGTCCGCGTCTTCGGCGATGCGCTCGCTCAGCGCGGTTCCGATGCCGTGGCCTGAGCTGCTGCTGGTGCGCAAGAGGATCGGACGCTTCGTGCCGCTCGCCTGCAAGCGTGCGGTCATCTTGCGGGAATTGGCCGGGTCCACCCGTGGGTCATTGTCACCGGTCAAAAACAGGACCGCCGGGTATTGCGTACCATCCACCACGTGGTGATACGGCGAGTACGCAAAGAGCGCGCCGAACTGGTCGGGCTCTTTCACTGTTCCGAACTCAGTCACGTTGAAAGCGCCGTTCGGATGCAGTTCGACGCGCAACATGTCGTAGATACCAACGTAAGAGATGACCGCGCGGAACATTTCCGGATGCTGGGTAAGCACTGCGCCCATCAGCAGCCCGCCGTTACTGCCGCCTTCGATGGCCAGCCTCGCTGGATTCGTGTAATTGTGATCGATCAGATAGCGCGCCGAGGCGGCAAAGTCGTCAAACACGTTCTGCTTGTGCGTGAGATACCCGGCATGGTGCCAGTCCTCGCCGAATTCGCCCCCGCCGCGCAGGTTGGCGATGACATAAACGAACCCATGGTCGAGCAGCGGCCGCAGCCGCACCGAGAAAGTGGGCGTCAGACTGATGTTGTAGCCACCGTAACCATAGAGCACGGTTGGATTGCTGCCGTCCAGCTTGGTTCCTTTGCGGGAAATAATGTTCAGTGGAACCTTGGTGCCGTCCTTCGACGTGGCGAATTCCCGCGTCACTTGCACATCACTGAAATCCGCCGGGGATGTGTAGCGCAGCGCGGTGCATACTGCTTTCGGCGATTGCGGATTGAGTCGATACCAGGCGGGCGGCTCGACATAGGACTCGCTCTCAAACAACAGCTCGTCACCTTTTCCGCGAACCAGTTCCCCGACCGAGACGACGCCCTCGAGCGGCACCTTGCCGTGCGCGGCCCCGGCGAGGTCAAAAACACGGACCTGCGACGGCCCGCCGATCAGATCGCTGACATAGAGCTTTGTGGCTGCCGGCAGAAAGCTTTCTATGACTGCCCTTGTCTCCGGAACCACGAGCTGCGCGCTCGCCAGGTCCCCGCCCTCCAGAGCCATCCGAAGAATTTTGCCGCGTGGGGCATTCTGCTTCGAGAGCAGATAAAGATGCGCGTCCAGTCCGAACTCGGCATGGGTCACCTGATCCGACAGTCGCGCAATCTGCCGCCATTCACTGTTCGGACCGCGTAGATAAAGGGCGAACTCGCCGCCATCGCCATTGGCCATGGTCGCGAGAATCCAGCGGCCATCCTGGGAGGCATCCAGGGCGATTTCGGCGATGCGCGGAAAATCTTTGCCGATCTCGTACTTGTCGTCTTCGGTCTTCGTGCCCAGCCGGTGAAAGTAGACCTGCTGGTAGAAGCCCATGTCCGCGGGCGCGCGTTCCGTGCCTCGGGGGTAGCGCGTGTAGTAGAATCCCGAGCCATCCGCGTTCCAGGCGACACTGCCCCCTGCGGTGCCTCCGTTCACCCCCGGGATCACGTCGTTCAACGGCTTGCCTGTCGCCACGTCAAAAACGTGGACGTCGCCGCTCTCGCTACCTTCGCGGGAAAGTGAAACGGCAACCAACTTGCCGTCGGCGGAGGGCACATAGAAGTCGATCGCCGTGGTGCCTTTGGAATCCAACTGGTTCGGATCGACCACTACCCGCGCGGACCCAGGCTCGTCAGGCGATGCGAGCGTCACGAGTGCCGGCTGCTCGTTGGGCGGCTGCTGCTTCAGCGCGAAAAATATATCGCGACGGTGCGTGAGCGAACGGTAACGCGGCGAGGGATAGCTCAGCAATCGCTTCAATTGCTCATAAAGAGCGGCACGCTCGGGCAGCGCGTCAAGATATGCGCGGGCATAGCGGTTTTCGGAATCCGCCCAGGCGCGAACTGCCGGATCATTAAAGTCCTCCAACCAGCGATAGTCGTCCACCACCTTGACGCCGTGGTAAAAATCCGTGACCGGCTTCTTGGAAGTGGCCGGCAAATCAGCCCCTTGCATGACGACCGGGAGCATACTCAATGCCAGCGCTCCTTTCAAAATGTGCATTTTCATGGAAACCCGCTCGGCGGATTATAGCGTACTCATCGCAACCTGCCGCGAACGGCGCTAGTCTAACTATTGGGGACATCCATATGCGCAAGACAATTACGCTGGCTTTATGGTTGCTGCTGGCGACGGGGCTTTCTATGCCGGCCCTGGCGGCAGCGCATGGCGGTGGTGGTGGTGGGCACGCCGGTGGCGGAGGCGGAGGTCATGCCGCAGTCGGCGGTAGAGGCTTCAGCGGTGGCGGTCACTATGGTGGCGGTTACGGCGGCGGGTACCGGGGCGGCTATGGTGGCTATGGCCGAGGTGGCTACGGAGGTTACGGCCGCGGCTATGGATACGGTGGATGGGGATATGGCGGCTGGGGCCTTGGCCTCGGATTTTGGCCCGGATATTACGGCTACTATGATCCCTACGCTTATGGATACCCGTACGCTTACGGTTACCCATACGGTGGCTATGGATATGACGGTGGCTACGGATACCCGCAAGCTTACGCCCCGTCCGCTTACGGCGGCTATGGGTATGGTTACGGCTACCCCGCAGTCGGTTACGGCGGATACTACGGCGGCGGCGTGGGTTTCGGTTTAGCCGTAGATGGCCGCTGGCATCACTTCGGCAGACGCTGAACGAAGGCCGGGACTCGGTTCCGGCCCTCCCCCTAACTCCGGCCTTGCCGCTCTGTGATCGTGACCGTGTTCTTTAGCCGGAAGCGGATCAAAGTCTCGGCCGGCAGAACGGCCGGTTTCGATCGAGTGGCAGCGGCGCCGCCCGCGCCCGCAGCCGTACCTACGCCGGCCCCGATGGCCGCGCCTTTACCACCTCCTGCGATCGCACCAATGGCCGCGCCGATCACGGTACCTGCGAGGACTTTCCCCGCGGTGTCGCCGGTCGCCATCTGAGCGTGTTTCGCAAAGGTCTCGGTTTCAATCGCGACACGCTGGCCGTCGGATGTCTTCAACTGTGTCAGCATGACCACCAGTTCCGGCTGCCTTTTCCCTCTGCCGGTTTCCACGACCTTGCCTTCCAGGCGCGCGCCTTTTTCAGCAATCACCCAGCCATCGGCTACTAGCGGCTCATCGAGCGTGGCCGTAAAGCCATCACCCGGAGCGTTGTGTTCGCTCGACAGTCCCTGGCCCGTGCGAGCCAGAATCAGCATGCCGGCTTTGAGCGTCACTTGAGCTGGCTGAGGCGTCGAAGGAATCGCCGCCGCCGGGTTAGCCTGCTGGACCGGTTGCTCCGGCTGTTGAGGTGTCTGTTGAACTGGTTCCGAGTCTGGGTCGGGCAAGGACGCCAGCGTTGGCGGCAGTGTCACAGCGGCCGGAGGCGCTTCCACCGCGGGCTGGACCGGCGACGGTGGTTCGTCATTCCGAGCCATCATCACGGGAGCAGCGCGGTGACTTTTGAGAACTTCGTTCGGTCTGGCGCTGGCCTTGGGCTCTTTAGGCGGGGTGATGGGGGCAGGCTCCACGGCCTCCGCCGGTTGCGATTGCCGCGCCACCGGTTGCACTGTCGCGGGCACTGCGGGCGGCACCACTGTCGCTTTGGGAGCAGCGGCGGTCGCCGGCGCCATGTTCCGGTTGATCTGCCATTTCATGAACAGTCCGCCGGCCAGTGCGGAAACTACCACCAGAAGAACAACTTGAAGCGGCTTCATGGGGCTTTCCTCCGTAAACAATTAAGACGTGAACGTCGCAGTTTCCGTTTCCGCGCCTCTACCCGCTAAAATATAGAAAACCCAAGGGCCGATGACAAGTTTCCCCTCCAGTTTCGACATCGGAAAGGTGCGGATCGCGCCGGCGACGGTGCTTGCGCCCATGGCGGGCGTCACCGACACCGTGTTTCGCCGCTTCATCCGCAACTTGGGCGGGTGCGGGCTGATCATGACCGAGTTCACGAGCTCCCACGGCGTTAGCGCTTCGCTTCGCGCCCGCAAGCCCACCCGCACATTGAAGTATCTGGCATTTGAGCCGGAAGAGCACCCTATCTCGGCCCAGCTTTTCGGCGCCGATCCGGTAGTGATGGCTGACGCGGCGCGCGTATGTCAGGACCTGGGTTTCGACATCCTCGATATCAACTTCGGCTGCCCTGTAAATAAAGTGGTGAAGTGCAACGGCGGATCGGGACTCTTGCGCGATCTGCCGCTGGTCGAGCGCCTGCTGCGCGAGGTTCGTGCTGCCATTCAGATTCCGTTCACCATGAAGTTTCGCGCCGGCTGGAATGATGAAGAGCTGGTCGCGGTGAACATGGCGGGCCTGGCGGAAGACTGCGGATTGCAGGCGGTCGCGCTTCATCCGCGCACACGCGAGCAGGGTTACGCCGGGAAAGCCGACTGGACGCGCATCGCCGAAGTGAAGGCCGCGGTCAAGATCCCCGTTATTGGCAACGGCGACGTTACGACGCCCGAAGACGCCGTCCGCATGGTGGCCGAAACCGGCTGTGACGCCATCATGATCGGACGCGCCGCCTCATCCAATCCGTGGATCTTCCGGCAGATCGGGCAATATGTCGCGACCGGCCGCTACGACCAGCCGACAACAGAGGATCGCTACCAGATGATGCGCACGTATTATTCGATGTTGATCGAGCGCGACGAGCCGGATGTCGTCGGCAAAATGAAGCAGTTCGCTACGTACTTCACCCACGGCGTCCGCAACTGCTCCAAGCTTCGCGCCGAGGTTTATCACGCGCATGAAGCGCGGGAAATCCTGGATCGCGTGGATGCGTTTTTCCATCGCGACGCCGAACCGGCACTGGTTTCGTGAAACCTGATCTCGTGAAGAAGGTCCAACTGATTACAGATGGGGCTTGTCACGGCAACCCCGGCCCGGGCGGTTGGGCCGCCATCCTGCGGCACGGCAGCCACACGCGCGAGCTGTTCGGCTCCGCGCCGCACACTACCAACAATCGCATGGAGCTAACCGCCGCGATCGAAGGCCTGCGCGCCATCAAGGAAGCGTGCGAAGTCGAAGTAGTCACCGACTCCGAATATGTCAAGAACGGTATCACGCAATGGATCCACGGCTGGAAGCGCAAGAACTGGATCAAGAGCGACAGGAAACCCGTGCTGAATGCCGACCTCTGGCGTGAGCTCGACGACGAAGCCGCCCGCCACAAAACCACCTGGACCTGGACCAAGGGGCACGCTTCGCACGAAGACAATAATCGCGCGGATGAATTAGCGACGATCGCGGCTAGCGAGCAGAGCGCGAGCGGATGAGTTTCTTACAGTGGGATCCAAACCAAACAGTTCGTCCACTCTTCGGCTTCGGTCACACTCCAAATCAACGTGAGTTCTTCGATGGCGGCGGCGATGGAAATGCCACCACGAAGCAGAATGACGCCAGGGCTGTTGCCGTTCGCCGAGAAGCGCCGAAAGTTCTCAGGCATGGTGCGACGGTCCTGACTTACGAGTATTCGTCTGCTTTGTGCAGCTATCTACAGGACCTCTGAGTCGTCGAACCTTCTAGGCCTGCATCTGTTGCAGTGCGGATGTCGATTTCCGGCGCCCGGCGCCTGACCCCTCGCACCACGCGCGCATCCAGGTCGGCATCAGCCTGGAATTTGACTCTCATGCCGGGCGCGCCGCAGTTTGGCGATTAGCTCCGCATTAGAGCGCCCGGATTCCGATTGCTCCTCCTCATCGGCTTTATCCGCTGCGGCCATGTAAGTATCGATTTCTGTCTGGTGAGCCAGATAGAATGCTAGCGCTCCATGCACCTGCTCCAGCGTCAGAGTGGGAAAGCTCTCGACCATGCTCTCTGCTGATAGCCCCTCGCGAAACAGGTACACCAGCGAATCGAGGGACACACGAGTATGCGCCGCGCCCCTCGGGTGAGACACGGAAATCAGGGACGGATTGCCGTTCGCTGATACCTCGTAGACGAACGGATGTAATCGTAACAGAATGAGGCTGGCTGGCGAAGCGGAGGTGGGCTCTGCTGGAGAGCAACCCGCCAAGGAATAGCCAGTCGTGTCTTCATGAAGCTTTCGCACCGCGCGTTGTCGTACGGATAGGCGGTGCGGCTCATGCTGCCGATGATTTGGTGCTGGTGTAACACCGTGATGTACTCCAGGCTGGCATATTGCACGCCGCGATC